>PDWI01002220.1_pt1 | contig 29521 bp, 28 predicted proteins | sample 1430891 | NCBI WGS metagenome assembly PDWI01 (sample SAMN01162508, study PRJNA174530) | Oral metagenome, whole genome shotgun sequencing project. | biome: Marine environment; feature: Marine mammal; material: Swab sample of the gingival sulcus; isolation source: swab sample of gingival sulcus... | reverse complement strand
TGGAAAAGTGATGAAGAAAAAGTAACTCACTACCACGAAATAGATGAAGGTTTTAGGAAGAGAAAATTAATTCCCAAATATTATTTTAAGCCGACAGAAGTATAATAAATAATTGTTTAGTATTTAATAAACCTACTTTAATTAGACTCAATTCTAAAGAAGTGAGTAATTTCTATTGAGAATTGTAGCAAAAACATAATAAGTGTTTTGTTATAAATCTCTTATTCTTCCTATATATTTTTCTTTAACATCACTTCTGTAAAAACATATTCCTAATAAGTTATTTTATAAACTTTAGGTAAGCATCAGTTGATTCTGTCGGAATATTTATTTTAAGAATATTCAACTTTATCTAAAGTATAACGACAATATTTTTCAACAGTTAACTCAGAATTATTGGGGCATAATTTAAACTCATCACCCTCAATTGCAATATATGGATATGCATATATTCTATTAAATTGTGAGTTAAAATAAAATCTTTTGTTATCTCATCTTAATAATCAAAATTTATGATTATAGAAAAATATTGTCTTTTCATATGTATTCATATATCTTATTTTTTATAATTAACTAAATGTAACATAATCCTACTATATACAATGTGTGTATTGCGATGTTACCATAGATTCAAATAAACTAATAACCATAAAAAAAGAAAATGAATGATATTTCAGTAAGACCAATAGGATTTGTAAAAAATAAAAGACTTGAAAAGTCAGATAAAAATTGGAGTTCTATAGAATCAAGAATTGAATTAACTTCCGAATTTGATTCTGAGTCTTTGGAAGGGCTTGAGTTTTTTTCGCATTTGGAAATTCTGTTTTACTTTCATAAATCTAAGAAAGAATTTAAGGGTTCTGAACATCCTCGTGGAGACAGAAAATATCCAAAAGTTGGAATTTTTGCACAGCGAAAAAAAGACAGACCAAACCATTTAGGTATTACGATTGTTAATTTATTGAGTATAAATGAGAAAACAATAGTTGTATCTAATTTGGATGCGATAGATGGAACCCCTATTTTGGATATTAAACCTGTTTTTACAGAGTATCTTCCAAAAGGGAAAGTAGAACAACCTAATTGGGCAAGTGAATTGATGAAAGAATATTGGTAAAATATTTTTAATAAAAAGACTAAAAAACAAGTATGGAAAAATAAGAAGTCATTTTAAAAAAGTTAAACAAAACTGATGTAGACAAACTTGCAAAATTTGCGAATAATGGGAAAGTTAGAATTTATATGCGAAACGCTTTCCCAAATCCAAAAGTTGATGTGTGCAAATTTATTAACTTTGCAAATTCTCAAAACCTGTAACAATATATGCCATAGAATACAAAGACAATTATATGTTGTACAGATTTATAAAGACAGAACTTGAACTTAATTATTGATCTTAAAAAAGTAAAAATTCTTTCTTTGTTTAAAAAAATACAAAATATATTTAATGATTATGGAACCATAGAAAAAGTTCTCGAAAATCAAAAAACATAAATCTCGCATTCTTATTACTATAATAGTATAATATTATATTTAATTATGAATTATTCTCACCGATAATAGTGCAGCGATAAATTTGGCTACTTACTTATGCTGTATAAAATGAAAAGAAAAATAATTCTAATAATATTAATATTTGTAATTGATGTTTCGGGAAATGTTCTTCATAAATTTGAAGAATCATTGAAAGAACATACAATTTCAGAAAGTCAACTCAGTTTAATTCCTAAAGACGAAAATATTCTAAAAAAAGTAGGTACATTAAATAATGATGCATGGGAAGTATTGCCCACGAATTATGAAAAAGCAATTCTTGATGCTGATTCCGCTCTAGAATTTTCCCGAAAAAGCAATTGGCTTGAAGGCGAAGCTAAAGCACATAATAGTATTGGAAAAGCAAAATGTAGCAAAGGATTATTAAAAGAATCGATACAAAGCCACTATAAAGCTTTAGAAATATTTAAAGAGCTTGAAATGGATATTCAGATAGCACAAACTTATGGTTATATTGGCAGAGTATACTTCAACCTTTCTAATTTCATAAATTCTTATAAATATTTTAATAAAGCGCTTAATATTTATCAATCTAAAAAAGATAAAATAGGAATTATGCGTGTAGTTGGTTATTTAGGAATTCTATTTGCTTCCATTGATAAGCACGAAAAAGCTTTGGAATATTTTAATAAATCCTTAAAGATTGCACAGGAAAATAACGATTCACATGAAATGGCTTTGCAAATTGGTAATATCGCTTTGTCCTATAAGAAGTTAGGGAATTATGATAAAGCTATTGAAAATTATGAAAATGAACTTGAGTTATTGTTAGAAACAAATGATTCATACAATTATTCAAGTGTTCTTGGAAATTTAGGTTTAGCTTATTTTGAATTTGGGGACTATGAGAAAGCAGAAAAATATTTCAAAGAATCTTTAGAATATTCTAAAGATATTAATAATAAGTACGAAGTTGCAAATCAATATGCTAATTTGGGTAAAATGGAATTTAATTTAGCAAAGATAACCAATACAGAAAGTAAAAATAATAGCAAGGGTTATTTAGAACAATCAGCAACGCACTTAAGAAAAGCCATAAAGATATTTGATAAATTAGGAGCTTTAGAAGCTAAAAAGAAATCCTTATTTGTTCTTTCAGATATTTATAATGAATCTAAAGAATATAAAAAATCTCTGGAGACATTTAAAAAAGCACAAGTTATTCAAGATGCTTTATTTTCAAATGAGAATAAAAAAGTTATAGCCGGTTTAGAGATTAAACAAGAATTGGATATTAAAGAAAAAGAAGTTGAAATATTAGATAATAAAACAGAATATAAAAGCTTAATTACTAAAGGACTTTTTATAATTGCATTTTTAATTTTATTTATTAGCGGGGGTATTTATTATTTCTTAAAGAAAAAACAAATAGGCAGAGAGCTGCTACAAAACAATATTAAGATTAGGGAAGAAGTAGAAGAATCCTTACGCAAGAACGAGAAAGAATTGAAAAGACATCAAAACCATTTAGAGAAATTGGTGAGGGCAAGAACGGCTAGTCTTGAAAATGAAATTCTTGAACATCAAGAAACAGAAGAAGCTTTATTAAATGCAATAGAAAGAGCGGAAGTTGCTAACAATTCAAAAACTATATTTTTGGCAAATATGAGTCACGAACTGAGAACTCCGCTAGTTGGAATTCTTGGTTATTCGGATTTGTTATCTTCAATTCTTGAAGATAAGGAAGCGAAAGAAATGGCAGAAGGAATTAATAGAACTGGCAATAGACTATTAAATACATTATCTCTTATACTTGATTTAGCAAGAATTGAATCTGATAAATTTGAAATGGATATTGCTGAGATTGAAGTAATACATGAATTAAATGAAACTTACCAAAACTTTAAAGCAATGGCAGAAGCTAAGAACCTAAAATTAAATTTAGATATTCATGCTAAACAATATATGCACACAACAGATTTAAGTATGCTAAAAGTAATTTTGGATAACTTAGTAAACAATGCTATAAAATTTACGCACGAAGGAGAAATAAATATTTGTTCTTCAATTGAATATTTTGAGGGGCATTATAATTTAGTAATTTCTGTTAAAGATACTGGTGTAGGTATTGCAAAGAAAAATATTCCTCTTATTTTTCAAGAATTTAAACAATTAAGTGAAGGACTTACAAAAGATTTTCAAGGAAGTGGTTTGGGGCTTTCTATTACCAAAAAGTTTGTTGAATTACTTGGTGGCACCATAAAAGTAGAAAGTGAAATTAATAAAGGATCAAACTTTATAATTACTTTTCCTTCCAAAATGAAAGCAGTAGCTTAAACTATAATTCATTTTTAAAATATAATTTCTTTAGTAAAAATTATAATGGGATTATTTTTCGTGTAGCTTTTACCGTTTATAGTAATTTAAATTTGATGATGTTAAAAATAATTTTGCGTTTCAAATTCTTGTAGATTTACATTTAAATAGTGGAAGTAAAAGTGAAGTAAAAATATAAAAGATGTAATTTTTTCCAATCTTTACTCTCTAAGATTGATATACTAAGAAAAATGAGAAATAAAATACTACTATACTATGTTTTATTTGTCTTTAATCTTAATCTTCTTAACTTTTATATCGAAGTTCTTAAATAAGAATACAAAAGGAACTGAAGCGCAGATTAGACATAATAATAAAGATTCCATTACCCACCTAATATTTTGATTATACTTTCGAAAAAAAATGAAAAATTTTTAATGGATTTATTCGTAAAAAGCATCCTAACTTATAATGTTTCTTAATACAATAACTTATATTGATATATTTTATATTTAACTTGAATAATATAAAATAATTTATTATAATTTAAGCACTATTCTCAAATTGTTGACATTTTACTCTTTTTCTAAAAAGTTTAAGGAGCTAATATGGACAATCTTACATCTTATAGGCTTAGTAGAAAATCTCAAACTCATCATTTTGGTTATAATATTGAAAGTGGAGTAAATTCCGATATTAGTAATTATTTAGAAGCACTTAAATATTTTAACAAAGCTATCGAAATAAATCATGATAATTATGTGGCTTATTTTAATAGAGCAAATATCCGAATGAAGCTTGGTGATTTTGATGGTGCCAGAGTAGATTTTATGCGAAGTGAAATATTCGATACATCAAGAAGTATTTATGAATAGCGTTAAAATATTATTTTAATATTATTAATGATTATACAACAAATAAGTTCCTTCTTTTTATTCCAACTTATAATGCTATAATTGGTTTATTTATATACTTCTTGACTTGCAGAATGTTTTTTTATTTTTTAGTGCTAATTATTATTAGCTAAAATGAAAGAGCAAATCTCTAAAGTTTTGGCTTGCTAATTGCGATAATAAAAATAGAGAACATAGTAAAATTTATTTGCCAACTTTTAATTGGAAAAGAAAAATGAAAGCATATTATGATGCATCATTAACAGCTAGTATTCTTGTTCAAGAAGTAATGAAGGAATTAAATATTACTACTGCACCAAATGAGTGCTGCAAAAATGGACTAGATAAAAAGATTTTTTCTAAATGTAAAAAAGTTATTGAAAAAGAATATTCTGATAAGGAATATCAAGAACTTCTAAAGCTATATGTTTCAAGTTTTTTCATTGAAGAAACAATGGAAGATAATGGAGTTGTATACGAAGATTTTGATGAAAATTGTTTTGAATTAGAATATGATGATTGTTTTGATGAAAGTATGAATTTAGCAATTTGATCTATTATTCATAAAGTTATCAAATAATTTTTATATTTAGCTAAGATGATAAAACTTGATAGTCACCTTATTTTATAAAAATTTTTATTTTACCGAAACTAAAAAAGTAAGATTTTTATATTGTAATTTACGTTCCTTTTTAAAACAAGGATAATTTAAAAATATTTCATCTTCGTTAATTCGTCTATTAATCTTTCTTTCTCAAAATAAACCTATCATATAAAAATACAAGTAAAGCAGTTCCAAGAGCGATAAGAGCAAATGTTAACCACATTAAATCGGGGCGTTGCATGTCTCTTGCAAATAAAGCGTATAGTTGCCCACTAAGAATGCCACCAAATAAATTACCGAGAGCAACACACCAATAAAAATATCCCATGTACATTGCAACTTTATCCGGAGGTGCAATTTTACCTGTATACTCTTTAGATTTAGGACTTGCCATCATTTCACCAAAAGAGAAAACGAGTAATCCGGCTACAACTATCCAACCTGTTGTTCCCAAAATTAAAATTGTAAAACTCAATACAGTTATTAAAGTTCCAAAGAAAATTGTTGTAAATGGTTTTAGTTTAGTTACTAAATATGAAACCAAAACTTGAAAGAAAATTATTGCTCCGGCATTTATATTTATAATGTATTCAGGGTTCAACTGACCGGAAACAGCCATAGAATCTTTAAAACTCTGAACAAGACTTCCTAAACCAACTAAGCTCATTAATGATGCAGTAGCATTTATTAAATCTGTTGTATCAACAAAATCTTGTATATATAAATTTAGTGTGTAAAATATTTGATTGAATGAAGTCCAGAACCCAGACATAAGTAAAAGAAATAAACCAAACTTCCAATCACCTAATTTCATTGGTTCAAGTATCCAAGATTTATCAGGATTTTTAATTTTCTTAAATATAAAATCCAATCCAAAATTAAGAACGGACCAAATTACTGTTATCCAAATTATATTTGCCCAAGTTAAAGTATCATCGGCAGTAAACTTTGAACCAATAACAAGGATTATTAATAATCCAAAAACAAAGACAAAAAATCTACCATTACCTAAAACCTCAACCATTCCAGAAAAAGTATCTTTCAATTTTTTTTGCGATCTTTTTTCAACATCAACCGGATCTTTGTAAATTAATGCCAAGATTAAGAAGTTAATAGAAATCCAAATAGCTGAAGCAATAAAAACATATTCCCAACTAATTGCTCGAACAATTCCTGCTACAATTGGTCCAACAAATCCACCAATATTTACCATCATATAAAAAATACCAAAACCCATTGATGAAGTTTTATCGTTAGTAGTTAAACTTATTGTTCCAATTATTACTGGCTTAAATGTTCCAGCTCCAATAGCAACAAGCATATAAGCTAAAAAGAAAGTAGGGAAGGAAGTAAATTGTCCTAGTAAATAATAAGCCGGAGTTAAAATTAAAAATGCAGCGAACAAAACTTTTTTGAATCCATATCTATCTGCAAGCGTTCCGGAAACTACAGGAAATAAATAAAGAAAAAAAGTTACTACTCCTTGGAGAACTCCTCTATCTTCATGACTAAATCCTAATCCACCACTTTCTACGGAACCGGAAATATAAAGTGAAGAAACGGCAAAGAATCCATACCATGCCATTCGTTCAAAAATTTCCATTGTATTTGCAGCCCAAAAACTAATTGGGAAATCTTTTAATCTTATTTTTTCGTTCATAATAATTTTAGTAATTGTTAAATGAGATGTTGAAGATAATTGTGTTTATTTAAATTAGCAAGAAATAAAACTTTTTTACTTTGTTTAAGATACAATTCTAAAAATATGCAATCAATATGGTAATTGAGTAAATTTTTGAAAAAAATAGAAGAATAATTAAGATATATTAGAATGAATTTCAATTTAAAAATCTCAATATGATATTGAAATAAGTATGAACTCTAACTATATTTTAATCTTGAAAAAATGGAGGAAATGAAGTGAGTAAAGTTGTAAAAGAAACAAATTTTAAGGATCTAAAATTATTTAAGAAAGGCAAAGTTAGAGATTTATATGATCTTGGAGAATATTATTTAATTATTTCTACAGATAGGTTATCAGCCTTTGATGTAATTATGGAAGAAGCTTTCCCGCTTAAGGGTAAAGTTTTAACAAGTATTTCGGAATTTTGGTTTAATTTTACAAAAGATATTATAGACAATCATTTGGTTTCTACAGATGTATCGGAATTTCCGGAAGAATGTAAGAAATATTCTGATATTCTTGAAGGCAGAACAATGTTGGTTAAAAAAGCTGAATTAATTCCGCTTGAATGTATTGTTAGAGGATATATTACTGGCTCGGGATGGAAAGAATATCAAAAGAGTGGGACTGTTTGTGAAATGCCTTTACCTGAAAACTTAGTTGAATCGGAAAAATTAAGTGAACCAATTTTTACAGCTTCTACCAAAGCTGATATTGGTGATCATGATGAGAATATTTCTGATGAAAAAGCTATAAAAATTGTTGGCGAAGAAACTTTTAATGTACTCAAATCAAAATCTTTAGAAATTTACAAAAAAGCTGCTGCTTATGCAGAAGAAAGAGGTATTATTCTTGCTGATACTAAATTTGAATTTGGTTATTATAATGGTAACATTATTTTGATAGATGAAATTCTTACTCCTGATTCTTCTCGTTTTTGGCCAAAAGCAGAATATGAAAAGGGAAGAGCACAAGCTAGTTTTGATAAACAGATTGTTAGAGATTATTTAAAATCGATTAACTTTAATAATCAACCTCCTGCTCCAAATTTACCGGAAGAAGTTTTAGAAAAAACTAAAGAGAAATATCAAGAAGCATTATTTATTCTTTCAGGTAAAAAGGTAAGTTAATGCAGCCAATAAAAGTTAAAGTTAGAAATAAGGAATTCCTTGATATTACTTGGGATAGTAATGAATCGGGAAGTATAAAACTGAGTAATTTACGCAATCATTGTCCGTGTGCAATTTGTAATGCCGAAAAAAATGACTGGAGTCCTACATATATTCCGCTCTATACAAAAGAGCAGCTTAATATAGTTGAATTAAAAACTGTAGGTACTTATGCTCTTTCTATTAAATGGGAAGATGGGCATAATACAGGCATTTACGATTACGAATATCTTTATAAACTTTTTAAACAATTTCCGGCTAAGCAATAATGGTCTTACCAAATCAATTAACAACGTTAAGAATTGTTTTAACACCGGTTTTTCTATTCTTATTTTTATCAGAAAATCCAGTTCTAAAACAAATCTCTTTAGTTGTTTATATTATTGCTGCTATTACTGATTGGTACGATGGTTGGCTTGCTAGAAAGTTTAATTATATTACAACTTGGGGAAAGTTTATGGATCCCCTTGCTGATAAAATTCTTACAACTGCAGCATTTTTTGCTTTTGTAGCAATAGGTCAGCTTGAATTATGGATGGTAATAATTGTAGTTTTCAGAGATGTTTTAATAACTGGATTACGTTTATTTGCTGAATGGAAAAAGAAATCTTTTACAACAAGTTATTTAGCTAAAGTAAAAACCTTGGTACAAATGGTTTTTATATTTTATATGTTAATAGTTTTTACATTAAAAGAAAATGAATGGCTAGCAAGTAAAATTCCTGAAGTTTTTACGATATTAACAAATCAAACCGCAATTTATATAACAATGTTGGTTATTACTATTTTTACATTTATTACCGGAGTTACTTATTTATTTGAAAATAGATTTTTGATTGGCGATCTTTTTAGAAAAAATGATTCATCAAATTAAGAAAATAATCAGTTCAGGTTTGTTCTCCGGCTATTTTCCTTTTGCTTCGGGAACAATTGGTAGTATAGTTGCACTTTTAATTTTTTTTATACCTGGTTTTAATCAACCAAGTATTGTTATTCCGATAATTATAATTGCATTTATTATTGGAATTCCTTTAGGGAATTATTTTGAATCCATTTATGGGAAAGATCCAAAACAATTTACTTTGGATGAATTTGTTGGTACTTGGATTGCATTTTTATTAACTCCAAATACATTTATTTGGATTATTTTAACTTTTGCAATTTGGAGAGGTTTAGATATTTTTAAGCCTTTTCCTGCAAATAAAGCAGAAAATCTAAAAGGTGGACTTGGAATAATGTTAGACGATGTTATTTCAGGAATGTATTCCTTAATAATTATATATATATTTAAAGTTCTATTTGAATAGGGGCATAGAGAACTATATGAAAATTCATATTATCACGATTGGTGATGAAATTTTAATTGGTCAAATACAGAATTCTAATGTAGCCTACATTGGCGAATTGTTAAATCAAAATAGTATGAAAGTTACTAGCACTTCAACAATTGGTGATATTGACGAGCAGATTATTGATGAAATGAAAGTTGCATTAGAAAAAAATGATGTTGTTTTATGCACAGGCGGACTTGGTCCAACACACGATGACAAAACACTTGATGCAATTGTAAAAGTTTTTGATACAGAATTAGTTGAAAATGAAGATGTTTTAAATAATATTAGTGAGCTTTTTAGTAAGCGAAATAGGAAGTTGACGGATACAAATCGGGAGCAAGCTCTTATTCCTAAAATTGCAGTTCCAATAATGAATCATAATGGAACTGCTCCGGGAATTTATATTAAACAGTCAGGTAAAATATTTGTGGCAATGCCTGGTGTTCCGTTGGAAATGAAAGCAATGATGAAAGATTTTGTACTTCCAAATTTACTTGAAGAATTTCCAACAAGTTTTGTTACTAAAAATAGAACTCTTTTAACAACTGGTATTCCTGAATCATATTTATATGATAAAATAAAATCTATAGAAGGAATGATTGAAAACGAAAATCTAGCATTTCTTCCAAGTCAGTTTGGAGTAAAAATTAGAATTACTGTAAAAGAAGAAACAGAAGAAAAAGCTGATGAAAAAATATTTGAAGTTGAACAACAGATAAGAGCAAAAGTTGGCAGAAATATTTACGGTAAAGATAATGAAAAGCTAGAAGAGGTTGTGGGTAAATTATTAAAAGATAGAGGACTGACAGTTGCAACGGCTGAATCTTGTACCGGTGGTTTAATTTCTAGTAGAATTACAAATGTTCCGGGTAGTAGTGATTATTACGAAAGAGGTATAATTACATATAGTAACGGTGCAAAGGTTGAACATTTAGGAATTGATGAGGATTTATTAATCAAATATGGAGCTGTAAGCTTAGAAGTTGCAAGATTAATGGCAGAAGGTATAAAAGCTGTAAGTGGAACTGATATTGGTTTAGCTGTAACAGGAATTATGGGACCAGGTGGAGCAACTAATGACAAACCTGTTGGCTTAGTATATATTGGAATTTGTGATGATAATGTTTGTACAGCAAAAGAATTTAGATTTGGTGATAATAGATTGTTGAATAAAGACAGAACATCGCAAGCAGCTTTAGAAATGTTAAGAAGAAATCTTTTAGGAATTTCGTATGATAAATAGGTTATTTATTTCTTTAGATTTACCTGATAGTGTTAAAGAGCAACTTATCTCTGAAAGGGATAAAAATGTTAATACTCCTAATAATATCAAATGGGAACATGATGATAAGCTACACATAACATTAAAATTTTTAGGAGATGTTGGAGAAAACATCACAGAGTTGATGGAACACAGATTTAATGAAATTGTAATAGAAAAAATAAAATGTGAATTTACCAATTTTTCATTCTTTGCAAAAAATGGAATTCCTAAAATTTTATTTGCTGGTTTTAAAGAAAATGATGAGTTAATAAATGTTCATAAAAAAATAGAAAAAGAATGTGAGCTATTAGGATTTTCTAGAGAAAAAAGAAGATTTATGCCACATGTAACTTTAATGAGAATTAAAGAGAATACAAATGTTAGTTTACTTAAAAATATAAATAATCACCCAATAAATATTGAACCGTTCAATATAGAAACGTTTTCTCTTATGAAAAGTACGTTAAAACCAACTGGTTCAGTTTATTCAAAAGTAAAAAGTTTTAAATTGTTATAAATCGGAGGAAGAATGGCTGAGAAGGATCCAAGAATAAAAATTTTAGAAGATACAATGTATGGCATCGAAAAGACCTATGGTAAGGGTGCCATTATGAAATTAGGTGATGGAGTAATAAATAAAATTGAATCTATTTCAACAGGTTCAGTTTCACTTGATTATGCTTTGGGAATAGGTGGTGTTCCAAGAGGTAGAATAATTGAAATATATGGTCCCGAATCTTCCGGTAAAACAACAGTTTGTTTACACACAATTGCAGAAGCTCAGAAAAATGGTGGTATTGCTGCTTTTATCGATGCGGAGCATGCTCTTGATTCGAATTATGCACAACGATTAGGAGTAGATATAAATAACTTATTACTTTCTCAACCAGATTATGGTGAACAAGCTTTAGAAATTGTTGATACTCTCGTTAGAAGTAATGCGCTTGATATTATTGTAATTGATTCAGTTGCGGCTCTTGTTCCTCGTTCTGAAATAGAAGGCGAAATGGGTGATGCTCAAATGGGTGTTCAGGCAAGATTAATGTCCCAAGCGTTAAGAAAAATTACTGGTGCAGTTAACAGATCAAAAACATCCGTTATTTTTACAAATCAATTAAGAAGTAAAATTGGAGTTATGTTCGGAAGTCCGGAAACAACAACTGGTGGTAATGCTCTTAAGTTTTATGCTTCCTTAAGAATGGATATAAGAAGAATTGCTGCTATTAAAGACGGACAAGATATTGTTGGTAACAGAACAAAAATAAAGGTAGTAAAAAGTAAAGTAGCTCCTCCATTTAAGCAAATTGAATTTGATATTTTATATAACGAAGGGATTAGTAAATCAGGTGAACTAATTGATCTTGGCGTTGAGCATGGAGTTATTAAAAAAGGCGGAGCATGGTTTACTTTTGGTGAAGATCGTTTTCAAGGAAGAGAATCATTTAGAACTCAATTAAAAGAAAATCCTGAAATGTTAGCTAAATTGGAAAAAGAAGTAAAAGAAAAACTTGGAATGAATGAGCCGGAAGAAGTTAAGAAAGAAAAAAGTAAGTAATATCTTGGCATAGTTATCGGGATTTTTTTTCCCCGATATATTTAAGAAACTATTATTTTTATTGATATTTTTAATGAAAGTTACACAAGTTCGTAGAAAGGGAAATAATGTTTTTGTAGTGTTCGATTTAGATGAGCAAGTGATTATACCCTACGAACTTTTTGTACATAATTATTTGGCTAAAGACGATGAATTATCAAACAACCAAATAAATAAATTACTAGAGAAAATAGAAATTTATAAAATTAAACAGAGTTCTTTTAGGTATTTATCTGGCAGAAATCATTGTAGATACGAACTAAAACTAAAATTGCTTAAAAAAAAATATTCTAAATTTCATATTGAAAATGTACTTGATGATTTAGAAAAAAAGCAATTATTAAGTGATAAAAACTTTGCAAAAGACTTTTTTCTTCAGCAACAAAAAAAGAAAAAAGGGTTACTTAAAATAAAATCTGCTTTAATGCAAAAAGGTGTGAATAGCGAAATTATTGAAGAAACAGTTCTTGAATTATCTGATAATCAAATATTTCTTGAACAAGCAGAAAAATTAATAGAAAAAAAACTGAAAGAAATTCAAAAGAAAGATTTAACTGAAATACAAAGAAAACAAAAATTATATCAATTTCTTGCAACAAGGGGATTTACATCTGATATAATTCGTGAAGTTTTAAATAAATTAAAGTTATAAAAATTATCTATTTTACTAAAAGTCAGAATAAATTTTATAGAAATGAGTCCAGATTATTTTAACATAACCGAACTTCTTACAGAAGAAGAAAAACTTGTACAAAATTCAGTAAGAGATTTTGTTAATTCTGATGTAGTGCCAATAATTGAAAAGCATTATCAAGAATCAACATTTCCGCAAGAGTTAATTGCTAAACTGGCAGATCTAGGAGTTTTTGGAATTACCTTGCCTGAAAAATATGGTTGTGCAAATTTGAATAATGTTGCTTATGGTTTAGCTATGCAAGAACTTGAAAGAGGAGATAGCGGACTTAGAAGTTTTGCATCTGTACAAAATAGTTTAGTAATGTATCCAATTTTTACTTTTGGTTCAGAAGAACAAAAAGATAATTGGCTTCCTAAATTGGCAACCGGAGAAAAATTGGGTTGCTTTGGTCTAACAGAACCTGATTATGGCTCAAACCCTGGTGGAATGATAACAACTGCAAAACAAGTTGATGGAGGCTATATTCTTAATGGTGCCAAAATGTGGATTACAAATGGAAGTTTGGCTGATGTAGCTGTAGTTTGGGCAAAATTAGATGGCGTAGTAAAAGGATTCTTAGTCGAAAAAAATACAAAAGGATTTAGTGCTCCGGAAATGAAAGGAAAGCATTCATTAAGAGCTTCTATTACTTCAGAATTAATATTTCAAGATGTTTTTGTTCCTGATGAGAATTTATTGGTAAAAAGTAACGGACTTAAATCACCCTTAATGTGTCTAAATCAAGCAAGATATGGAATTGCATGGGGAGTTGTTGGCTCAATGATGGCCGTTTATGAATCAGCTTTAGATTATGCTAATTCAAGAATTCAATTTTCAAAACCGATTGCAGGTTACCAACTTACGCAGCAAAAATTTGTTAATATTTTATCCGAAATTACAAAAGCACAATTGCTTAATTACAGATTAGCAATTTTGAAGGATGAAGGAAAAGTAAAGCATACACAAATTTCGATGGCAAAGAGAAATAATTGTAATGTTGCACTTGATGCTGCAAGAATAGCACGAGAAATTTTGGGAGCAAATGGAATTATAGATGAATATCCTGTAATGCGTCATTCGGCTAATTTAGAAAGTGTTAAAACTTATGAAGGAACTCACGAAATGCACACATTAATTATTGGTGAAGATATTACAGGGATTTCTGCATTTGATTAAATTTAGAATACAAGATTCTTTTTATGAATATTAAAGTTGCTTATACAAACAAAAATAAATTTTTATTAACTCCAAAAAGGTTTTTATGCAAATTGATAAAATAATTTATGAAGGATTAACATTTGATGATTTATTATTGGTTCCAGCAAAATCATCTGTATTACCTCGCGAAACAAATATTGAGAGTCGTTTAACTAAAAACATATTACTTAATATTCCGTTTATTTCTGCTGCAATGGATACTGTTACTGAATCAAAAATGGCAATTGCAATGGCTGCACAAGGTGGGATTGGTATTATTCATAAAAATATGTCTATTGAAAGACAAGCTGATGAGGTTGACAAAGTAAAGAGATCCGAAAGTGGTATGATTCATCATCCGATTACGCTTGCTCCGGATAAATTAGTTTCAGATGCTACATCTTTAATGGAAAAATACCGAATAAGTGGAATTCCAATTGTTGATGATAAAAATAAGTTAATAGGAATATTAACAAACAGAGATTTGAGATTTGAACCAAATTTAAATCAAAAAATATCTGATATAATGACAAAGGATAACCTCTGGACTGCACCGTTGGGAACTACACTTGAAGAGGCTGAAATTTTGTTACAAAAATATAAAATTGAAAAACTTCCTGTAGTTGATGATAATGGTATATTAAAAGGATTAATTACATTTAAAGATATTTCAAAAAAGAAAAAATTTCCGAATGCGTGCAAAGATAAATTAGGAAGATTAAGAGTTGGAGCCGCAGTAAGTGTTTCATCAGATACTATGGAAAGAGTTGAAGCATTAATAAATGCAAATGTTGATGTAATTACTGTAGATACAGCACATGGTCACTCAGAGGGAGTACTAAAAACTGTAAAAGCAATTAAAGAGAAGCATCAGAATATTCAATTGATTGTAGGGAATATTGTTACTAAAGAAGCAGCATTAGAATTAGTTGATTTAGGTGTGGATGCAGTAAAAGTTGGAATTGGAGCAGGTTCAATTTGTACAACTAGAATTGTTGCAGGTGTTGGAGTTCCACAAGTAAGTGCAATATTTGAAGTAGCAGAAGCTCTAAAAGGAACAGGAGTTCCTGTAATTGCAGATGGCGGCATTAAACAAACTGGTGATGTTTCTAAAGCAATTGCAGCAGGAGCAGATACGGTTATGATGGGGGGAATGTTTGCCGGTGTTGATGAAACACCTGGAGAAAAAATACTACTTGAAGGAAGAAGTTTTAAGATGTACCGTGGAATGGGTTCTCTTGGTGCAATGAAACATGGAAGTAAGGATAGATATTTTCAAGATATGGAAGATGATATAAAGAAATTAGTTCCGGAAGGTGTTGAAGGTAGAGTTGCTTATAAAGGTGTTTTGGCAGATACAATATATCAATTCATCGGGGGTTTAAGAGCTTCAATGGGATATTGTGGAGCACGTGATATTACTGATTTTAAAGAAAATGCAAAATTTGTTAAAATATCTGGAGCAGGATTAAGAGAAAGTCATCCTCATGATGTTATTATTACTAAAGAATCACCAAATTATCATTCAGGAAAATAATGTATAAAGTACTAGTTATTGCATACTATTATCCTCCTTTAGGTTTAAGTGGTGTACAACGTACCTTAAAATTTACTAAGTATTTTAAAGAGTTAAATTGGTCTCCAACAGTTATTACTACAGGGAAAATTGGCTATTTTGCTTTTGATGAAACACTCTTAAAAGAAGCTGAAGAAGCAGGTGTAGAAATTGTTAGAACCGAGGCATTCAATCCTAATAAAGTTTTGAAGAAAAAAGGTGTAGTTAAAATGCCTGCTACACGATTGATGAGATTATTTAGCAGAATTAATAAAACAATATTTATACCAGACAATAAAATCTTTTGGTCTAGAAAAGCAGCAAAAGTAGCTAAAAAGTTAATGAGGCATAATAAATTTGATGCTATTTTTATTTCTGTGCCACCGTTTTCGGCTATATCGCCATTTATTAAGCTAAAAGAGAGTAATAATATTCCGTTATTTATTGATTATAGAGATGCTTGGTTATCAAATCAATTTAGATTTTATCCAACTCCTTATCATAAATACAAGCATAAAAAACTAGAAGATAATGTATTACGTAAGGCGGATAGAGTTATTACTGTAAATAGACATATTAAAGAAAATCTTTTAAAATCTTACCCTTTTCTTAATTTTAATGATGTTGATATAATTAGACACGGTTACGATAGTGATGATTTTGAGAAATGTGTTGCAATACCTAAAGAAAACGATAAAATGATTATAACATATGCCGGAATTTTCTACGAAGATATTACTCCAAAATATCTCTTAAAAGCTTTCAAAAAATTAAGTATAGAAAAACCGGAAATAGCTGCAAATATTGAGTTGAGATTTGTTGGTCATTTTAAAAGAGAAAATGAAAAATTAGTTAGTAAATTAAACCTAGAAAGATTTGTAAAAGAAATAGGTTATCTTAATCACTTAGAGGTGATTACAAAGATTATTTCAAGTGATATATTATGGTTAATGTTACCAGCAAATATAAAGATGGATGTTGTTTCTCCTGGTAAATTATTCGAATATTTTGGATCTAGAAAACCTATAATTGCGAATCTTCCGGAAGGAATTGCTAAAACTGCAGCACAAGAATATAAAGCAACCTATTTAACTTCACCAGATAATATTGACGAAATTAAAGAAATACTTATAAAAGTTCATGATGATTATATTAATGAGAATTTGCCTAAACCGGATGAAGAATATGTACTAAGTCATGATAGAAAAACACAAACGGAACAATTAGTTAAAATTTTTCAATTTTATTTAAAAGCAGAATAATGAAGATATTAATTATAGGCTCGGGCGGAAGGGAGCATGCAATTGCTCTTAAATTACACGAGGAGAATAATAAATTTGAAATATTTATTTCTCCGGGGAATGGTGGAACTGATGGAATTTGCAATAATGTTGAGTTAAATATTAAAAAACATTCTGAAATTATTGAATTCTGTAAATCAAATAATATTGATTTAGTTGTAATTGGACCAGAAATTCCTTTAGTAGATGGCTTAGCTGATTCGTTAAGAGAAAATGATATATTAGTTTTTGGTCCTAACAAATTAGCTGCAAGAATTGAAGGTGATAAAGATTTTTCTAAAAATTTGATGAAAGAATATAATGTTCCGACTGCAAAGTTTAAATCATTTAGAAAAAAAGAATTTGAATCTGCGTTAGAATATTTAAGGACAGGTAGTTTTCCTATAGTATTAAAGGCATCCGGATTAGCTGCAGGAAAAGGTGTAATTATTGCTAATAATTACAATGAGGCAGAAGAAGCTTTAACTGAAATGATGAAAGAGTCAATTTTTGGCAATGCCGGAGATGTAGTTGTTATAGAAGAATTCTTAGAAGGAGAAGAATTATCTGTTTTTGTTGTTACAGATGGTGATGATTTTGTAATTTTACCTCCATCTCAAGATCATAAGAGAATTGGAGAAGGTGATACAGGAAAAAATACAGGTGGTATGGGAGCATATTCTCCATTAAAATTTGTAGATGATGAGTTAATTGATGAAATAAAATTAAATGTTATTATTCCCACATTAAAAGGATTACGAGATAAAGACTCAAAATTTAATGGCTGTTTATATTGTGGTTTAATTAAAACTAAAGAGGGAATTAAGGTAATAGAATTTAATTGTCGATTTGGGGATCCTGAAATACAAGCGGTTTTACAATTATTAGATGGAAGTTTTAGTGAGTTATTACTTTCTACAGCAAAGGGAAAAGTTAATAAAAATACTATACTCTATAATGGTAAAAGTGCAATGTGTGTTGTTGCAGCCTCAAATGGCTATCCTAATAATTATGAAAAGGGATTTGAAATTATTGGTTTACCGGAAAATTCCGATAATTTAAAAATTATTCATGCTGGAACAAAGAAAGAAAATAATAAAATTCTAACTTCCGGCGGAAGAGTCCTAAATATTATAGGGGTTTCTGAGATAAATGACTTAATACAAAGTAAAACAATATGTTACGATGCTTTATCTAAAATATGTTTTAGGGGTATTTATTTTAGAAAAGATATTGGACACAAAGCTTTAGAAAATTAATTAATATTATTATTTTTCTAAAAAATGTGAACCAAGAATTTAATTAATATTAAGCCTTGTTATATGAATAAAAATCCTATCCGGGAGGCCATGATAATTGTCGTCCACCTAATAAATGCATATGAATGTGATAAACTTCTTGACAACCATTCTTACCACAATTAAAAACTAAACGAAAGCCATCATCTGCAATTCCTTCATCTTTAGCTATTTTATTAGCAGCATCATACATTTCTCCCAATAATTTTGCATGCTCCGTTCCATTTATCTCTCTTACAGAAGGGATTTCTATTTTGGGGATTATTAAAATATGTACAGGTGCTTGCGGGTTAATATCTCTAAAAGCGAGAATTGATTCTGTTTCGTATACAACATCAGCAGGAATTTCTCTTGCAATTATTTTTGAAAATATTGTACTCATTTTATCTCCGTTTTAAACATAATTTTACTTAGGACTACAAAAATTATTCTTTTATAATATTATACTTTTTCATTTTATTATATAAATGACTCCTCTGAATATCTAAAACTTCAGCAGTTTTACTGATATTCCAATTATTCATCTCCAATTGTTTTTTTATAAAAGCTTTTTCTGATTTTTCTTTAAACTCTTGAAATGAATTTGATATGTCAATAAAATCATTTGAAGCTTGATTACTTATTGGGAGCAATGTAAGAATATCTGATTTTTTTACTGTATTATTTGGGATCATAATAATAATTCGTTCAATAATATTTTTTAATTCTCTAACATTACCTGACCAAATATTATTTTTCATTAATTCTATTGCATCATTCTCAAATTCTTTAAGTGCAAATTTATTTTGTTTGCATATTTTTTTTGTAAAGTGCTTTATTAAAAGGGGAATGTCATCTTTTCTTTCTCTAAGTGGTGGAACTTTAATAGGAATTACATTTAGTCTATGGAATAAATCTTCCCTAAAGTTTCCTTCTTTTATTTCTTCTACAAGATCTTTATTTGTTGCAGAAAGAATTCTTACATTTACTTCAATCTTATTATTACCACCAACTCTTTCAATTATTCCTTCTTCAATAGCTCTTAATACTTTTGCCTGGGCTTGTAAACTCATATCACCAATTTCATCTAAGAAAAGAGTGGCATTATTAGCTTGTTCAAATTTTCCGATCCTTTTTTGTGATGCTCCGGTAAAAGAGCCTTTTTCATGTCCGAACAACTCAGACTCTATTAGTTCATTTGGAATTGCAGCACAATTAACTTCAACTAATTCTTTTTCAGATCTTTCACTTTTAGAATGAATTGCTTTTGCTACCAATTCCTTTCCTGTTCCGTTTTCACCAGTTATTAAAACTCTGGAATCTGTTTTTGCAACTCTTTCAATTAATGCTAAAACATTTTTTATTTGGTCACTTTCTCCAATAATAATTTTTTCTTGATGAAGATTTTCTTCTAATTCTTTATTTTTTTTAACCAAGCTAGTTTTATCAACAGCATTTCTTATACTAATTAAAAGTTTATCTCTATCAATTGGTTTTTCTATAAAATCGAATGCTCCCATTTTGGTTGCTTTAATAGCATTTTCTATATTTCCATAAGCAGAAATCATTATTGTGCTAATGTTTATTTCATTTTCTTGAATCCAATTTAGAACTTCGAAACCGGTCATTTTGGGCATTTGAATATCTAAAAGTAATGCATCGTAAGAATTGTATTCTAGTTTTTTTATTCCGTTTTCAACATCTGTGGTATGATCCACAAAATAGTCTTCATATTCTAATATCATTGTAAGACTATCACAAATCTCTTTTTCGTCGTCTATTATTAATATTGATTTCATAATCTTTATTGAGATAAATTTTTAATAATTAAAATTAATTATAAGAAAAGTAAAATAAAGAATACACATTAAAAAAATCCGATGGATATAATGTTTTATCCTTTCTCAATGAATATCCAAAAAATTCTCCTAAATAATTTGCTTGTAAATCTCTAAAATCGATACCTCCGCTAACTTTAAATATATCTTCGAACATTTCAACAAATAATCCAAAGAATTTTGAAGCATTTAATAATGTAACACTATATGATAAAAACGCATTTCCAAAGAAATGTGCAACTTTATCTTTATCTTGACTTCCACTTAATCTAGAATCGAAATAAATTATACCCGGAAGCATTTTTCTTTTTTTGTTAAAGAATTCACCACGTACCGAAGGAAGTTTAAGCCCAAGTTTGATATTTAGAATTGGAATTCTAACAGGCATTTCGTTAAAAGGTAATGTAGCAAAGGTTAAAGCTAGTAAGGCTTCAGAAACATCATTGTTATAGAATACTAATGCTTCTTTATAAAGAGAATCAACTATTTCAATATCAGAGTAAATATCTGATTGATATTTCTCCTCAGCAATAATTTTAGAAAGATATATTATTCCATCTTCTAAAGATTGCCCGTAAATACTTCCTGAAATAAAAATAAAGGAAATAATTAAAAATATTTTACAATTACCAATAACCAACATTAAATATTATTTTTGTATTTAAATTCAAAAAACAATTTATTCAAAAAAGAGATGACAGAAAAATTTAATTACATTGAACACTATAAAATTGACGCTGAAGAGTTTGATTATTTTGAAGAACGAACCGGAGCATCTGAACATGATGAGAGAAGAGTTCGTGAATTTATTCTCTCTAAAGTTGATAAAGATGTTAATTCAATATTAGATGTTGGTGCCGGAGGAGCTTGGGTAGCAAAAACTTTTGCAGAAAAAAATAAAAAAATTGTTTCTTTGGATATAAGCAAACGGAATGTAAAAAAAGCTAAAGAACTTGTAACAAATCCTTTTCATTTTCCAATTGTATCAGATTCTTTCTTTTTACCATTTATTGATGATTCGTTTGATCTTGTAATTGCATCGGAGATTATTGAGCATGTTTTAGATCCACATAAATTTGTACATGAATTATTTAGAGTAGTAAAACCTAATGGAAAATTAATTATTACAACTCCTTATAAAGAGAAATTAAGATATTTTCTATGTGTTCATTGTAATAAAAAAACTCCTTTACATGCTCATATTCATTCGTTTGATGAAAAAAATCTTTCCTCATATTCTCCAAAAGAATCAAAAACGAAGTGGGAAATATTTGGGAATAAGCATTTAATATTTCTCAGAACATATATTTTATTAAAGTTTCTTCCTTTTAAAATATGGCGGTTTATAGATAAAATATTTGTGAAAGTTTTAAAAATGCCTGTCCATATTATTGTTGAATACAAAAAATGATTTGATTTTTATTATTGTAATATTTTAATGCTGGCGCTTATAAAATGCGTAGTAGTATATTCAAATATAAGATAACTTCAAATAAGGATGGATTTGAAAATATATTTGTATTTTTTCTAAAGATTTAATTTTAGCAAAATATTTCTTGTAAATTTTTTCTTCGGATATTATAAATTTCATTTGGGAAAAAACGAGAACAAATATATTATCGTATCAAAAGGGAGGACTCCGGTATTTAATAAAATTAAAACCGGAGTCTTAAAAATTATTAGTTATTATAAAATTAGTTTTGCAAACTTTCTCTTACCAACTTTTAAAACAGTACTATCTTCAACAACTATTAAACTTTTAGGATCTGTAATTTTTTCACCTTTAACAGAAACTCCACCTTGGGTTACAAGTCTTCTTGCTTCACCACGAGAAGAGGCAAATTTAGCTCTCATAATTAAATCAAGAATTTCTATTTCAGGAGAATCTAATTTTAATTCAGGAATATCATCAGGAATCCCTTTGTTTATAAATATTTTATCAAATTCTTCTTCTGCATTTTTAGCTGCATCAGCAGAATGATACATTTCTACAAATTTCCTCGCTAAAGCTCTTTTTATATCTCTTGGATTTGTAGCTGGATCATCTAGTTTAGCTTTTATGTTTGATAATTCTTCTGAAGAGATATCTGTTCCTAATTCATAATAGGTGTAAATTAATTCATCTGGAATTGATAAACTTTTACCATAAATATCTTTTGGCGAATCATCAATTCCAATATAATTTCCATAGGACTTACTCATTTTCTCAGTGCCATCGGTTCCAACTAAAAGTGGCATAGTTAAAATAACTTGAGGTTCTAAATTATTTTCTCTTTGAATATCTCTACCAACCAATAAATTAAATTTTTGATCTGTTCCACCAAGTTCAACATCACTTTCAATTGCAACTGAATCTTGAGCTTGGGCGAGAGGGTAAAGCAGTTCGTGCATGCTTATTGGAATTCCACCTTGAAATCGTTTTGTAAAATCATCACGTTCAAGCATTCTTGCAACAGTATATTTTGAAGCTAATTTAATAACATCATTGAAATTCATTTTTTGTAGCCATTCGGAATTATACACAATTTGTGTTTTTTCAGGATCAAGAATTTTTTTAGCTTGTTCCCAATAACTAATTGCGTTTTCTTTTGTTTCTTCAAAAGTTAATGGAGGACGTGTAGCATTTCTACCTGAAGGATCACCAATCATCGCTGTAAAATCACCAATTATTAAAATTGCTTGATGACCAAGTTGTTGAAATTGTGCTAATTTTCTTAAAACAACAGAATGTCCTAAATGTAAATCCGGTCTTGTTGGATCACATCCCAATTTAATTTTTAAAGGTTTATTTTCTTCTTTTGATTTTTTTAATTTTGCAATTAATTCTTCTTCTGGAATTATTTCGGAAGCACCTCTTTTAATAACTTCCATTTGTTGTTCTACAGGTAAAAACATTTTTTCTCTCAATAATTTTTAGTTTTGTTATTCCTCAATAACATAATAGGGAATTTGTTGATATTACTAGCAAAATGCGACTAAAAAATATATGATTACAATTTTATTTTTCTTTCAGCATCACGCTGCATATCTTTTCTAGCAATTGCTTCTCGCTTATCGTAACTCCTTTTTCCTTTTGCAACAGCAAGTTCAACTTTTACTTTTCCTCTTGTAAAATAAAGACGAAGAGGAATTAAAGTATTGCCTTTTTCTTTAACCATTCGGTCTAATTTTCTTATTTCTCTTTTAGAAAGCAAAAGTTTTCTATCACGACTTGGATCGTGATTAAATCTATTGCCTTGCTTATATTCATTTATGTAAGCTCCAACTAACCATACTTCGTTGTAAACATCAATTTTTGCGTAACTATCAACTAAGTTTGCTTTGTTTTCTCTACATGATTTAACTTCTGTTCCAACTAATACAATTCCGGCTTCAAGAGTTTGAATTATTGTATAATCGTGTCGGGCTTTTCTGTTAACCGTTATATTTTTAAAATTATCTTTATCTGCCATAATTATTCTAATAAAAAAAACAAAGTTATTTTTAATGTGTATTAAAAGCAAGGAAATGAAAGTTGTTATTTTATTTAATAATATTATAGTGATGATTTTAATAATAGTGGTAGACATGAAAAAAATATTTTATTCGATTGTAACATTATTTTGCTTTACTCAAATAACTGCTCAAAAATTACAAGTTGATAGAATTGAACCACCAAATTGGTGGGCAAATCATAGCTATAATAGCATTCAACTATTAGTGTATGGTAAAAATTTAGATAATGTTAATGTGACTTCTAATTCTAAAGAGTTAATAGTTGAAGATGTTGAATGCTTAGGTAATACAAATTATGCTTTTGTTAATTTGGAATTTACTCCACAATTAAAACCGGACAAGTATAAGTTAACTTTTGAAAATTCAAATGGAAGTAAAACAGTTGAGTATAATATCTTTGAAAGAAAAAATTACGATAATAAACACAATGGTTTTTCAAACAAAGATGTAGTTTACTTAATCTTTCCGGATAGATTTGTAAATGGTGATACTACAAATGATTTTTTATTTAATGAAAAAGAAGAATTTAAATTTAGAGAAGAAAACGGAAGACACGGCGGTGATATAAAGGGAATAATCTCTAAACTTGATTATCTTAAAGATTTAGGTATAACAGCAATTTGGAGCACGCCACTTGTAGAAAATAATATGTACATGAGTTATCATGGCTATGCTGCAACTGATTTTTATAAAATTGATCCTAGACATGGAACAAATGAATTGTACAAAGAATTTGTGAATAAAGCACATGAAAAGGGAATTAAGGTTATTATGGATCATGTAGCAAATCATATTGGAATAAATCATAAATGGATTGGGAACCTTCCTACAAAAACTTGGATAAATGGTACGCTTAAAAATCATTTACCAGCCGAACATAATAAAGTAGCTTATGTTGATGTACATGCCGGAGAAAAAAGTATTGTAAATGCTAATGAAGGTTGGTTTGTTGATTATATGCCGGACTTAAATCAACGTGATTCTAAACTGGCAAAATATATAATTCAAAATACAATTTGGTGGATTGAATATAGTGGCATTGATGGAATTCGTGAAGATACATATCCTTATGCAAATCAAAAATTTATGTCTGAATGGGCAAACACAATTCTTGAACACTATCCTAAATTTAATATTGTTGGTGAAGTTTGGAAAGGTGATCCGGCTATTCTTGCTATGTTTCAAAGTAATTCTTACTTCCCAAAAGAATTTGATTCACATTTACCGGTTGTAACAGATTTTGCAATTAGAGATAATTTGATTGATTATATGTCAGAGAAAAAAGATATAAATGCAGTTTATGAAGTTTTAGGGAAAGATTTTGTTTATTCAAATTCTGATAATTTATTAGTCTTTTTTGATAATCACGATACTAATAGAGGTATGTACGAAGCTAAAGGCGATCTTTTTAAATATAAAGTTGCCCTCACAATTGTTTTAACAAGCAGGGGAATTCCACAATTATTTTATGGAAGTGAAATAGGAATGGATGGTGGTGGACATCATGATAGAATTCGTGGATCTTTTCCGGGTGGATTTCCTGATGATTCTAAAAATGCATTTACTAAAGAAGGTCGGGATAAAACACAAAATGAAATATTTGATTTCACAAAAAAGTTACTTTCATTAAGAAATAAATATGAAGTAATTAGAACTGGAAAGCTAATTCAATATCAGCCCAAAAATAATGTTTACGTTTATAAAAAAGAAAATGAGAATAAATCTTTGCTATTTTTAATAAATGATCAAAAGGTAAAAGCCAATATCAATTTAAGTAAATATTCCGAAAATGTTTATAAAATAAAGGATTTACTACATGATTATGTAGTTAACATAAATCCTTCTCAACTGTTATCTTTAGATGCTGAATCGATTAATATTTTTGAGATTATTGAGTCTTGTAAAGAGAAAAATTAACTAAATAAAATATAGTAGATTTCTGCTAGATTAATTGAATTTTAATATTGCTAAACTCCTATTAAAAAAGTAATGGCAAAAAGAATAAAATAAAGAGAAAAAATGTTAGATATACAAAAGAAGCTTACAAATACATTTTACGCAATTTTATCACTACCAGCTACAGCAATGGGCTTTGCTTTATCTGTCCAAATTTCTGCACTAAGTTGGATTTTAATAACACAATTCGGACTTGATCTTCATGAAATGGGATTTGTTTGGGCTGCCGGACCAATTGCCGGATTAATTGCCCAACCTATAGTGGGATTTATTAGCGATAATGTTTGGTTTTGGGGTGGAAGAAGAAGACCTTTTATTATTATAGGTGGAACTCTTGCAGCTTTAATGTTACTTGCACTTCCTAATATTGATGTTATAAATGAGACTGTATCTTTAGGCAGTTTAATTGCTGTTGCAATGATTGTTGCTTTAACATTAGATCTTTCTATAAATGTTAGTTTTAACCCAACAAGATCAATAATTTCTGATGTTACACCAACCGGTGATCCGAGAACAAAAGGTTATACTTGGATGCAAACAGTTTCCGGAAGCTTTGGAGTTTTAGCTTATGCTATTGGTGCATTATTTGGTAATTTCTTCTTAATTTATTTGGGTGCAGTTTTAGTTTTTCTATTTACAATTATTCCTTCAATGTTTATTAATGAACCGAGAACTTTAGACAAAGCTAATGAAGAGAATAATGACGCTAATTCCAATAAAACAAATATTCCAGAATTCTTAAAAGTGTGTTTTGCAAATGCATTTTCTTGGCTTGGTGTTCAAACAATGTTTGTTTATATAATCGCATTTATTTCTCAAAAAATCAATCCAGTTCCGGAAGGTGTTTCTGAAGAAATAATTACTGCAATAAATGATAAAACAGGTCAAATTATTTCTATTTCATTTTTGGTTCTTAATGCAGTTGGAGCAATTCTTCCAGCTTTTGTATTAAATCCTATTGCTAAAAAGATTGGTCGAGTAAAAACTCAAATGATAAGTGTTGCTATAATGTCTTTTGGTTACTTCGGTATTGCATTTTTCGGTTATACTGAATTATCACTTTATATTTTAATGGCTGTTGCAGGAATTGGCTGGGCAGCAATTGTTAGTTTACCATTTGCAATTATGTCAGAAACTGTTAATCAAAGTAGAATGGGATTTTTTATGGGATTGTTTAATCTCTCTATTGTAATTCCTCAATTGTTAGTTAGTTTGCTATTTGGTGTATTAATTCAAGGTGCAGATGATAAAAATATTGTATTTTTAATTAGTGGTATAACCTTAGCACTTTCTGCTTTTACTTGGTTATTAGTTAAAGAACAAAAAAATACATAAAAATTTTGTAAAATTAGTATGATATTATCTGTTATAAGTTTAGTTATAACGGATATATTCAACTCAATTATATAATTTAAATTCTCCTTCAGAAATTCTCTTTTAATAGCTGTATAAAAAATAATACAGCCTTTCTAATATATTGTACAGTTTCGATAAAGTACTTAATAAAATACCAATTTATTAACGGCATAAAAATTGTTAAAGCTATAAAAAAAACTAAAAAATAGGTTGTTGCCATGAAAAAAATAATACCATTGTTAGTTGGTTTGTTTCTTTTTACAAATTGTGCCACCACACCTTATAAAATCGGTAGAGAATTTGACATAGGTAAAATTACTGATCTCAAAATTGGTGTAACTACAGAGAAAGAAGTTCTTTTATATTTTGGTGAACCTTATCGTAAAGGGTTACATAACGGAAGTAAAGTTTATACTTACGTTAACGAAAATTTGTTTATTGAAAGTGATAAGGAAGTAAGAAAAGAAGGAAATACTTTAGTTATTGAATTTGATAAAAACGGATTTGTGAAAAATTATTACTTGAATTATCCCGGTAAAGAAGTTGCTGTATTAAATTTGCTTTACTTTAATTATAAGCAAGATAAAGATGAAGATAAGGCAGAAGAATTAAATCAGCAGAATCAGAATTTATTACAGCAAAATCTTTAAATAAAATTTATAACTTTTTTATTAAAGGGGTTAAAATGAAAGACAAAATGATTTTTCTAATTATAATTTTATTTCTTTCATCTCTAAGTTTAACAGCTCAAAGAAAAATTAAGAACGAGAGAACAAGGAATAATAGAATAGTTGTAACAAAAAACCGAAATTCCGTTTCAGAAATTACTAAAGAAAGAAATCCCATAAATAATAATTCATATAAACGTTCAAGTGGAAGTGTTAAAACAAGGAACAATAGAAACACTATAAATTCAACTAAGAGAAGAAGAAAGCATGATGTTGTAATTTATAAACGAAGAAACCCCAAACCCAAAGTGAGAAGTGTTGCTCGAGAAAATACTTATTTCTCTCATAAATCTAAAGAAAGGAAAATTATCCAACCAATAGAAATTCATGAAATAGGTACTTGTGTTTTAGACTTACCAATATTGGATTATGTTGATGAAGAAGAATTAAGAATTGATAATGTAGATATTAATTTTGAATACACAGATGATACTAAAGAATTTTTAGAAGATGTTTATAAAGTTACAGTAAAAGTAGAACCTCTTTATTATGATTTTTTCGAACCTTTTGGTTTAATCATTGAATACTATGATAGTTCTGAAGAATTTATTGTTCTTAACAAAGAAAGAGATTTATTAGAAGCATCTAAACAATATGAATTTGAATCGGAAATTGTGGTTGAACCATATCTAAACGGTTATGTGGATGTTTACTTAACTTATTATGACAGTTATGAAAAGAAATTTTATAAGTCGAAAGCAAAACCATTTTTAACTTACATAACAGAAAAGTGATAAGATGAAATGGAGATTTTTTTTTATTTTTGATATTGCATTTATTTATCATGCAAAAATAATAGGACATTAACTATATTAAATAAACTAATTCACTATTAAAAAAGAGGGAAAAGATGAAATATTTTATTTCATTATTGATTTTTATTTTTTCATTCCAAATAATTTCAGCTCAAGATACTTCCAAAACTGAATTAAAACATGGAATATTATTCCAAATTAATAATCTTTTTACTCTTAATAATTTCAAAGGTTATACTTTTGCTTACCAATATATATTGGATAAGGAAGGTAAAAGTTTGAGGTTTGGAATATCTCCCTATTTATTAAATAGAGATACAGATCAAGAATCAATTCAAGATACTCTTTTAAGAAAATCGCCAAACTTATCTACAAAGTGGAATATAAAGCTTGCTGTTGATTATCTTAATAGAATGATGCAATATGAAAAATTTCACTTATATATAGGAGCAGGACCATTTATAGGTTATAAAAAAAAATATGGTGAATCTAAACAAATTTCCTCATTTGGGAGTTCTAAAGATATAACTGACACCAAAACTTTAAGTGTAGGAGTTAATTTTATTCTTGGTGTTGAGTATCAACTTGATACAAATATTTTCTTATTTGGTGAATACAATATTTCCACATCATATAGTTACTCAAAGACTAAGTCAAAATCAACATTTAATGATGTTGATATAGTGGTAGGTACTACTAAAACTAATGATATTAGATTTGACGGTAGTAATGCCAGTCTTGGTCTTGCAATTTTTTTCTAGTAATTTTTAACTATACAGAAATTTCTGAAAAATAGAGGAGTTGGTTTCAAAATTTTGACATTTGATATTTTTTCCTATTCATTCGATTATTATTTATATAAAAACAATGAAATGATGTTTTTAATCAAAATTTTTAGAATGATAATCGTTTTCAACTAATATGAAAAAAATATTACTCTTTATAATTATAACATTTACTTGTACTTTATCTCAATCTAGAAATTCGAATTTTGAATTTTCGGGAATTAATCAATTTTGGAAGATTGTTAAAATTTTAGAATCAGACAGAGAACCG
>PDWI01002219.1_pt1 | contig 29522 bp, 21 predicted proteins | sample 1430891 | NCBI WGS metagenome assembly PDWI01 (sample SAMN01162508, study PRJNA174530) | Oral metagenome, whole genome shotgun sequencing project. | biome: Marine environment; feature: Marine mammal; material: Swab sample of the gingival sulcus; isolation source: swab sample of gingival sulcus... | reverse complement strand
TTCCATGAATTTAACCTTTAGTGGCAGGGCAAGAGGGACTCGAACCCCCAACCATCGGATTTGGAATCCGGCGCTCTACCAATTGGAGCTATTGCCCTAAACAAATTAGTTTAAAACTAACTTTTTAATTTAACTTCTTTATGAATAGTATGCTTTTTTAAACGTGGGCAATACTTTTTCAATTCTATTTTTTCCGTTGTAGTCCTACTATTTTTAGTGGTAGTGTAATTTATATCTCCACTTTCACTGCATTTTAAACCTAGTTTTATTCTCATTTTATTTCCTTAAACAAATTCAAGGGGGAAAAATCCCACTTGAATTTTATATGTTTATTATTTTATTATCTTTGAAACAACACCTGAACCAACAGTTCTACCACCCTCACGGATAGCAAATCTAGTTCCATTCTCAAGTGCTATTGGAGCTATAAGTTCAACTTTGATTTTTACGTTATCGCCAGGCATAACCATCTCAGTTCCCTCAGGAAGTGTGATTGAGCCTGTTACGTCTGTTGTACGTACGTAAAATTGTGGTCTATAATTGTTAAAGAAAGGAGTGTGACGTCCGCCTTCTTCTTTTTTCAAGATATAAACTTCACCTTCAAATTCTGTGTGAGGAGTGATTGAGCCTGGCTTACAAAGCACCATACCTCTTTCAACTTCTTCTTTCTTTGTTCCACGAAGCAAGACACCGCAGTTATCACCTGCTTCACCTTGATCCATTTCTTTTCTAAACATTTCAACACCAGTAACAGTTGTTTTTTGAGTGTCCTTGATACCAACGATCTCGATCTCATCGCCAACTTTTACAACACCTTTTTCAATTCTTCCAGTTACAACCGTACCACGACCAGAGATTGAGAAAACATCCTCAACTGGCATCAAGAAATCTTTATCTGTGTCACGATCTGGAGTTGGGATAAAATTATCAACCTCATCCATAAGGGCTAAAATCTTCTCTCCCCACTCGCCAACATTACCAGCCTTTGCTTCTTCAAGGGCTTGAAGTGCAGAACCACTTACGATTGGAGTATCATCTCCTGGGAATTCATACTCATTAAGAAGTTCACGAATTTCCATTTCAACTAATTCAAGTAATTCTTCATCATCAACCATATCAGCCTTGTTCATGAAAACAACGATGTAAGGTACACCAACTTGGCGTGAAAGAAGGATATGCTCTCTAGTTTGAGGCATTGGACCATCAGCAGCAGAAACAACCAAGATCGCTCCGTCCATTTGAGCCGCACCTGTAATCATGTTTTTAACATAGTCAGCGTGTCCTGGGCAATCCACGTGAGCATAGTGGCGAGTATCTGTTTCGTACTCTATGTGAGAAGTTGCGATAGTAATACCACGCTCTTTTTCTTCTGGAGCATTATCAATACCATCATAGTCTTTTAGCTCAGCCAAACCCTTACTTGCTAGTACCGCTGAAATTGCAGCTGTAAGAGTAGTTTTACCATGGTCAACGTGACCGATAGTACCTATATTTACGTGCGGTTTATTACGCTCGAATTTTTCCTTAGCCATCTCTTCCTCCGTTATAATTTGAGTCTTTTTATTAATTTTTTTGCTATTTTAACCAATTTTACTTAACAAAAGTAAAACGTGGAGCTCATAGCGGGACTTGAACCCGCGACCTCTTCCTTACCAAGGAAGTGCTCTACCTCTGAGCCATATGAGCGTACAAAAACTTGATTTTATCTAAAAATACATAAAAATACTATTAATACCCTTTTTAAATAAACCAACAGCCATATGTCTCTATTTTGATACACCCTTAAAAATTAAGGATATTTTGCAATGCGAATCATGATGCACTAGCATCGAAGCTTATAAAAGTAAATTTATACAGCTCCCAGAAATATCACACAAATTCATGGAGCGGGAAACGGGACTCGAACCCGCGACCCTCAGCTTGGAAGGCTGATGCTCTAGCCAACTGAGCTATTCCCGCATCATGGTGGTGAGAGAAGGATTCGAACCTTCGAAGACATAGTCAGCAGATTTACAGTCTGCCCTCGTTGGCCACTTGAGTATCTCACCTTTTTTAGTACAAATTTCCGGTCAAGCACTGCTTAACAAAATGGAGCTGGTGAACGGATTTGAACCGCCGACCTGCTGTTTACAAGACAGCTGCTCTACCAACTGAGCTACACCAGCGTGTTTTTTGTGAGGTGGAATTATATCTTAAAAGTTTACACAAGTCAAGAGTTTTTTCCTAAATTTAGAAAAATTTGCTATAATTGGGCTTGATCTAAAAAGGACGTGCATGAAAATATTATTTTCCCCCAGCGAGGCAAAGCAAGAAACTTCCAGCCACTTTGGATATGTGAAAAATTCTCTATGTTTTGAAGAATTATTCCATAAACGACTTGAAATCATAGAAAAATATAATGACCTTTTAAAAAACGCAAGTTTTGAGGAAAAGTCAAAAACATTAGGACTAAAAAAAGAAGCTGACATAAATAAATATAAACCAATAGACACAAAAAAATGTCAATTGGAATTGGCTATCTTGCGTTATAGTGGGGTTGGATATGATTATCTAGACTTTTCATCCCTTGAAGATAACTCCCAAAGGACTATACTCTATTGCATGTATATTTTCAGCAACCTACTTGGAGTGGTAAAAGCGAGGGATAAAATACCATTTTACAAACTCAAACAAGGCTCTTTTATTCAAGGAATTGATACAGCAAAATACTACAAACAACACTTTGCAAGCAAATTAGATCTGATATTTGAAGATGAGCTAATCATAGATCTAAGGGCTGGATATTATGATAAATTTTTCATCCCAAAAACCCCTTATATAAGTTTAAAATTTTTAAAAAATGGCAGGGCTGTAAGTCATTTTGCAAAAGCTTATCGGGGTTTAGTTGCTAGGGCTTTAGCCATACATAAGCCAAAAGATGAAAAAGAATTTAAGCAAATACCCATAGCAAATTTACACATCAAAGAAATACAAATAAAAGGGAAAAAGTCCACTTATATTTATGATATTATAGACTAATATGTTATAATAGGGAAAATTTTCTACAAAAGGATTTAACATGTTTGAATGGCTTATAGTTATCGCCCTTGTGGTTGTGATTTATTATATCATCAATAGATACGAAAAAAGGGTTGAGGTTTTGCAAGAATTAATCGAACTAAACCGAGAATCAATCGAACAAAATAGAGGCGACATAGAGCAAAATAGAGATAAAATAGAAGCAAACAAAAGCAAAATTAGTGCCAATAAAAAATCCATAACAAAAAACAAGAAAAAACTAGATCTAAATCAAGAACTTCTTTCAAAACTAAAAGACCAATAATCTTCACACACTCATCAAGAAGGAGGCAAATTAGGGTGGAAAAGCACGATTTTAAATTTGAGGGAAATGGTTTTGGGTATTTTAAAATCTGGATAGTAAATATCTTTTTAAGCATTTTAACTTTAGGGATTTATTCCCCATGGGCAAAGGTTAGAAATAATGCTTATTTGTATGGAAGCACAAGTCTAAATGGGGATCATTTCGAATACACAGCCCAGCCAATTCGCATCTTAATAGGCAGACTAATCGTAGTTGGCTTGTATATTTCTTATATCATAATAGCTGATATCATGGGTTTGATAGAGTTTGCATCTTTATTTGCTATAGTGATATTTTTACTAGTGTCTTGGTTTATCCGCCAAGCCATAGCTTTTAGGATGCGTTATACAAGATACAGGGGAATAAACTTTTCCCACAGGGCTAGGATTTGGGATTATTATAAATTTTTTATTATTCATATTCTTTTAAATCTAGTTACTTTTTTTATAGCCCTACCCTATACCATAAAGGAATTTAAATCTCTTCTAATTAACAATACTTATTATGGGAAAAGTAAGCTTAACTTTCAAGCACCAACATCACAATTTTATATGATAGTTTTAAAGTATTTTGGGATATCTTTATTGGTCGCATTTTTAATATTTCTAGGATTAGCAGCAATTGTGGGGATTGTATGGGTTTCTAACCCAGAACAAATTAATACCATTACAGATCTAATCAATTCCGCAAATCAAGATAATATAATCGAAAGCGAAGATGCCATAAGCTTGTTGGTATTTGGCTTAATGGGAATTATTTATGGAGCATTTTTTATATTTGGCTCTTTCTTAAAAGGATTTTGGGACGCCTGGATGGCAAATGCCATTTACAATAATACAACTTTGGAAGAATTTACACCAAAAAGTATCTTGGATGGGTTAAAACTTGGATGGATCTATCTTAGTAATTTTTTCCTTATTATAATCTCTCTTGGACTTTTATATCCCTATGCAAAGATTCGTTCAATCAAATATAAATTAGCAAACATATCCATCAAGGGAGAAAGCTTTGATAGCTTTATAAATCAAAATCTACAAGAAACAAGGGCTCTAGGTGAAGAAGCAGCAGACTTTTTTGACTTTGATATAGGCATCTAGATGCAAAACTTCGAGGTGGACTTTTTTGATGGCATTAGCTCTAAAAAGGAAAGCCTCTTTTTGCATGTGGATAACAATCGCATCTATTTTCCCAAGAAAAATTGGGCATTTTCACTTAAAGAAATTAGAATTTGCCCTAAAATTGCCAACATATCCCAAACCATAGAATTACCAAACGGAGGACATTGCATCTTAAAAAAAGAAGATACTTTACGCCTTAATAACTCTTTTGTATTTTGGATGGAAAGTAAGCTGATTTATTCCATCATAAGCCTAGTTTTTATAATTGGATTTATCATATTTACCCTTACTTATGGGAGCTCATGGACAGCAAAAATCATAGCAAATTCCATGTCCCAAAGTGCTTATGAGAGCTTAGGAAATGTTAGCTTTGAATTTTTAGAAGAGCATTATCTAGAACCTAGTGAACTAGATGGGAAAATAAAAGAAAAAATAAGGCTTTCATTCAAAAAAATAGCCCCACCAAATGCAAAACTCCACTTTTACAAATCCCCCATCTTAAAAGAAAATGCCCTAGCCCTTCCCTCTGGAGATATTATAATGCTAGATGATTTGGTTTTAAAAGATCAAGATAAAAGCTTAATGGGAATTGTGGGAGTTCTAGCCCACGAGATAGGGCATATAGAAGAAAAACATTCCATGCAAAATATTATAAAAACCAGCATAGTTGGATTTTTAAGCGCTTATTTTATAGGGGATTTTTCTGGAACACTAGCAAGTCTAGGAGCTGGCATTGTATCCCTTAGCTATTCAAGAGAATTTGAACAAGAAGCAGACAAAAAAGCAATCTCCATCATGAAGCAACACAACTACCCCATAACACCCCTAATAAAACTTTTTGAAGCATTAAAAAAAGAAGAACACGAAAGCAAACTCTTCTCCACCCACCCACTTTTCAAAGAAAGGATAGATTTTTTAAAAAAATCTATCCCTTAATTTACGACTAAATACCCCTAGCACCTAGATTTCCGTACCTATGGTAGCTATGGCTGACGCTTTGTTCTTCGAAATAGTTTAGAAGCTCTAATCTTCCATCCATGAATGGTTGATGTCTGACTATGAAGATTGGTATCTTTGACATTTGTTCGTACACGTAATCGGATACCTTTTCTATCTTGGCGTAAAGTACCCTTTGGGTGTCTTGTGCGGAACTTACAAAGCTTTCCTCGTTTTCCCTAAGTAAAACATCTTCTTTATCAAAAATGCTATCTTTATTTTCAAAAAGAAAAGATATGGCATTTGAGTTTGCGCTCGCATCTACACTTACATGTAAGGATACCTTGCTAACTTTTGTGGCTATTATGCGGCTTAGAATTTCAAATAAACTATCATCCTCTAAAACCCTTAGGGCAACTTTTTTAAGGGGAATGTATCTGAAAATATTATCCTCTCCTCTTATATTGCAATAATCATGCTCGGCATCAAATTCTGTTTTATAGTTGTAAACATAACTTTGCAAGGCAAGTTCAAGTTTACCAAAATCCTCCAAAAACTCCCTATGAATGCCATTATCCGCATCTTTTAACCATTGCTTTATAAGTGGTATTAGCTTATGATAATACTCTTTTTTTACAGCTGGCGATGAACTTTCTGTAAAATCCATAAATTGGGTTACATAGTTAAATACCCCAACCTTTCGTCCTGCTCCTATGGCAGATTTTCCCATGCCTCCAAAGGGTTGGCGAAGGACGATTGCACCTGTTGTGCCACGATTTATGTATAGGTTTCCAGCTCGAAGTTTTTCTTTCCAAACTTCTATCTCTCTAGCATCTAAGCTTTCTATGCCCGAAGTTAGACCATAGCCAGTCATGTTTACTATCTTTATGGCATCTTCTAGATCACTTGCCCTCATAACGCTTAAAACTGGTCCGAAAAGCTCATTCATGTGGCAAAAACTTTTCTTTTGAACTCCCCATTTTATGGCTGGTTTTAACATGTATTCATTTTCATGGGCATATTCTGGCTTTAGTGCCCAACTTTCGCCCTCTTCAAGGTTTTCTAGGGCATGTTTTAGGTTGCCTCCAACTGGATTTGCAAGGGTTCCTAATATATTTTTAAAATCCCAAACAGAACCTACATGCAAACTCTTAGCAGCATCTATAAGGCTTTTTTTGAAGTTTTCATCATCATAAATCTCATCTTCTAAAACCAGTAAAGAAGTGGCTGAACATTTTTGTCCACTATTGCTAAATGCCGAATTTACAACATTTTTGATGGCTTGTTCCCTGTCTGAGAGGGCTGTAACTATGGTGGCATCTTTTCCACCAGTCTCCGCCGTTAAGAAAAGATTTGGGCGAGATGAGAGCATATTCATAGCCGTATCTTCGCCACCTGTTAAGATAACAAAATCCACCTTTTCATTGGATACTAGATGCTTTCCTGCCTCACTTCCACTGCATGGGACAAATTGTAAGGTATTTTTACTAATTCCCGCATCCCAAAAGCATTTACAAAGCTCATAGGCACACAAAACTGCTGAAGATGCTGGTTTCATGATGGCTGTATTTCCACTAGCTAGTACTGCTGCTATTCCGCCAAGGGGTATGGCTATGGGAAAATTCCAAGGTGGGGTTACAAGTCCAACACCTTTTCCTCTAAACTCCAAACCCTCCCTTTGGAAATATCTAACCGAATGGGGATAAAACTCCAAAAAGTCCACCGCTTCGCTTACTTCCACATCAGTTTGGGTAAAAACTTTGCCAACTTCAGCGGCTGCAATTCCTATTAGATCGCCTCTTCTTTGGCGAACTAGATTTGCAACCTTGCTTAGCACCTTATGGCGTTCTTCATGGCTTAGATCTCTCCATCCATCCTTATCCTCAGCGGCAACTTCCACCGCTTTTTGTAAATCTCTTGTATTTGCCTTTGTGTAGGCTCCGCAGATAATCCCCTCTTTTAGTTGGCTCTTATCCTTAACCTCGACAACATCACGGGACTTATAAAAATCCTTTCCATTTACCACAACTGGAGTTGGCTCTGGGGTGAAATCTTTGTCTTTTTTCCATTTTTTGACTATCTCTTTTGCCCATTGTTTATTGGGCTCTAAAACGAAGTCTGTATCGGGTTCGTTTTTAAATTCGCCCGTATGGAAACTTCCGCCCTTATATTTACTCCAATCTTCATTCAAGCGGTTTTGGGTTCTTTTTACACCTATGAAATTTTTACCCGCATGTTCGATAGAATCTAAAAACTTGCTCTCTTGGGCTTTCCAGTCATGACTATCAACCTTTAAGCCAAAACTATATCGGATGAAATTTTCAACCCCAGTATTTTCATCAAGTCTTCTCACAAGATAAGCAATGGCATTGGTAAATTGCTCAGCCGCAGCGGTTGGGGCATAAAGTAATACATGTGGATGATTTTGCTCATCTAAATACTCATTTATAGCCTTAGTGGCACTTTCGCTCATGCCCTCTAACATTTCTAGGGTATAATACTCTAAAACATCATTGTGCTTAGCTAAAGTATAAGCATAGGCTAATTCAAAAAGATTGTGTGATGCACTTCCCACATGAACAAATTTTGCATGATCTGGTTGTAGGGCATAATGTATCATAACCTTATAATTTGCATCCGTATCTATCTTTTTAGTATATGGGGCAATGGGCCAATCCCTCTGTGAGCTTTCGGTCTCTTCCATCTCCATATTTGCACCCTTAACTAGACGCATTTTGATAGGACTTCCGCCATTTTCAACCCTTTGTTTAGCCCAAGTAACTAACTTTTTTTGCCACAGATGAGAATCTGGAAGATAGGCTTGCAAAACAATGCCTGCGTAGAAATCTTTAAACTCATCCCTATCTAAAGCTCTTGTAAAAGCGTGATAGGTTATGCCCAAATCTCGATATTCTTCCATGTCAAGATTGATAAATTTATTTTGACTTTTTCCATTTTTGCCTATAAAGCTGTATTTTTTAGCCTGTCTATAGATGCGTGAAAGTCTTTCTACTAACTCTTCAATGGTATTTTCAAAAGAAAGGGCGTTTATTTGGGAGAAAATGGTTGAAATTTTGATACTGATATAGTCCACATTGGGATTTTCAAGAAGTTTAAGATATTTTTCTATCCTATCCTCAGCCTCTTCTTCTCCTAAAACAACCTCTCCGATGAGATTTACATTTACCCTATCTCCATTTTCCCTTCTTTTTTCCAAATGGGCATTAAAAACATCCTCTTCACCCTTGATAACAACGGTTTTAGTATCTTCTCTTACTTTTTTTACAAACAAGGGCACTGAAATATCGGGCAAATAAACACCCGCATTTCTAAACATAAATACCAAAAATCTCTCACCACTGGTGAAAAAATCCGCCATTCCATATTTGTCAAATAAAAAATTTATCTGATCAGCCACCCTTTTATTGTTTTTTGATCTAAAACATTGGTCCATAAGTTCTATAAGCAGAACTTTATCCATAGGATTGGCTAACATTTTTTGAATTTGCTTGTTAAATTTTTGGTCAAAATTACTAGCCAATTCATCGGCTTTATTTTGCCATTTTTTTGCCAATTCGATGGCATCTTGCGCCAAGGATTTATCTACTAGCATAAGTCCTCCTTTTATTTTTTCTTGCCTAGATAGGCTTCTTGAATTACCTCAGAATTTAATAACTCTTCACTGCTTCCCTCATGGGAAATATTTCCCAACTCCAACACATAACCACGATTTGCTAATTTTAAGGCAGCCTTTGCATTTTGTTCAACCAATAAAACCGTTACCCCACTACTTGCGATCTGTTTTATGGCTTTAAAGATAACCTTAACCAAAACAGGTGCAAGTCCGAGGCTAGGTTCATCTAAGATAAGCAATTTTGGCTTACTCATGATAGAACGCCCTATGGCTAACATTTGTTGCTCTCCGCCGCTTAAAGTTCCAGCTAATTGCTTTCGTCTTTCTTTTAAGCGAGGCAATATCTCATATATCCAATCAAGGGTTTCCTTATCGTAATTTTTCAAAACATAAGCACCCATGAGGAGATTTTCTTCCACATTTAGTGTTCCAAAAACCCTTCTTCCCTCGGGAGAATGGCTCATGCCTAAACTTACAATCTTATGGGCATTTATATTTGTTATATCTTTTCCATCAAAGTTTATACTTCCCTTTGAAGCCTTTAAGAGTCCGCTAATCGTCCTTAAAGTAGTAGTTTTTCCAGCCCCATTTGCTCCAAGGATAGTTACAACCTCGCCCTTATTTACATGTAAATTTATTCCCTTGATAGCCTCGATAGCCCCGTAGCTTACATGTAAGGATTTAATATCAAGTAATTTTTCACTCATCATCACTCCCTATATAAGCTTCTATGACCGCTGGGTCATCTTGAACAAAGCTAGGAACTCCCTCACTAATCTTTGCACCAAAATTTATAACGGTTATATATTCAGTCAAGCTCATAACCATATCCATATCATGTTCTATCATCATGATGGTTACACCCATTTTTTGGATTTGTCTTATGGTATTTGCAAGCTCCATGGTTTCATTTTCATTTAATCCCGCAGCAGGTTCATCTAAGATAAGTAGTTTTGGTTCAGCCGCTAATGCCCTTGCCATCTCCACCTTTCGTTGAACCCCATAGGATAAATCGCCCGCAGGAGTTGAGGCGTATTTTTCTATGCCAAAAAACTCCATACTCTCTTTTACTTTTTGCCAATTTTCTTTTTCATCTTTATAGAAAGCTGGGGTGTGGATCAAGCCATTGTACCAGCGTTGTTTTAACTTTGTGTGGCGACCTGACATGATATTTTCAGCCACACTCATTTCCTTAAAAAGCCTTATGGTTTGAAAGGTTCTTAATATTCCAAGGCCTGCTATTTTGTAAGGATCAATTCCTTTTATGCTTTTTCCTTGCCATAAAATATCGCCAAATTCAGGCTCATAAATACCTGTAACGCAGTTAAAAAGCGTAGTTTTTCCAGCTCCATTTGGACCTATGATGCCATAAATCTGACCTTCTTTTACTTTTAAAGAAAGATTATCTATGGCTGTTAGCCCATAAAAAAGCTTGCTTACATTTTTGATTTCTAAGATTATTTTGCTCATGAGCTACCCTTTTTAGGCATAAGAAAATCTGGGATATTTCCAAATTTTACTGGCAAAATGCCCCTTGGTCTTAAAATCATAGTCAAAATCATAGCAATACCAAAAACCAAATACCTAGCCTCTTGAAATTCTCTGAAAATCTCAGGCAATACAAACATAACAAAGGTTCCCACCAAAACTCCTGGAAGTGATGCTGAACCACCAACTAAAACTATGGTAAAAAACATGATAGATTGTATCACATCAAAGGCATCTGGACTAACTGAGCTATACTGAACACTAAACATGCTTCCAGCAGCTCCTGCTATTCCAGCTCCTAGGGCAAAGGCGTAAAGTTTAAAATACCTTACATTTATACCCATACTCTGGGCTGCGACTTCATCTTTATGGATAAAAAACATAGCTCGTCCAAATTTGCTGTTATCAAGATTTCTCATGATAAATAAGGTTATGGCAAGAAGGATGAAAGCCATGTAATACATGTGATATTGCTCAAAAAATTCATATCCAAAAACCTTAACCACATCTATGCCAAAAAGCCCATCAGGACCCCCTGTTAGACCAAAAACATTGTTATTTAAGATCTGAATAAATATGATATTAAATCCAATAGTGGCAACCAATAAATAATCACCTTTAAGATGGATGATAGGACCAGCAAGTAAAACGGCTATCACCACAGGAACGATAACAGCTGGTGCCCAGGTGGCTAGGATTGGCCAACCAAAGTGGATATTTAAAATAGCAGTGGTATAAGCACCTAAACCGAAAAATAAGGCATGTCCCATGTGAAAAACCCCAGCACGTCCTAGGATAATATCTTGGGAAAAGGCAACACATGAATAAACCAAAAAGGTTGTACCAACTGCAAGCCATGCGGAATTTGCAAACAAGGGGTAAACTCCCATTATTAGCATAAAGGCTAATACTAAAATCGTACTTTTTCTCATCATACCTTCTCCGCAACCACTTCGCCCAAAATTCCACGGGGTCTAAATATAAGAATAACTATCAGCAAGGTAAAGGTAAAGGTTTCAGCCCAAGCACTAGATATATAACCACTTATCATGGCATTAAAAAGCCCCAAAAGCAATCCACCTATCATAGCCCCAGGAATGGAACCAATCCCACCTATAATAGCAGCTATAAAAGCATTTAAACCATACATCCAGCCCATATTAAAGGTAACTCCCCTATAGTAAACGCCTATAAAAAGTCCCGCAACTGCACCCAAAATGGAGCCTATGACGAAGATAATGAGTATGATTTGATTTACATTTATACCCATAAGCTTGGCTGCATCTTGATCTATGGCAACTGCGCGGATGGCAGTTCCTACTTTAGTTTTGTTAATAAAAATATAAAGACCAACCATTAAGATACTAGAAAGACCTAGTATGATAAGTTGGGTAAAGGTAAAAACAACCCCGTTTATATTCCAAACATCTTGGGGAAAAAGCTCTGAGGGGAAGATTTTCATATTTGGTCCCCAAAGGAGCATGATAGAATTTTGTATAACAAGTCCAGCACCCAAGGCTGAAACAACGGCACTTAATCTTGGGGCTTCCCTTAATGGTCTATAGGCTAATCTCTCTATCAAAACCCCAACAAATGCCACGATAACAGCGGTTAAAACAAAAATAGTAATTACCGCAACCAAGGAAGAAGAACCAACTCCAAACATGGAAATATAGATGCTAAGACCTATGAAAGCTGAAAATACAACCAAATCCCCATGGGCGAAGTTGATAAGCTTCATCACCCCATAAACCATAGTATAGCCCAATGCCACAAGGGCATATAGGCTTCCTACGGTCAATCCATTAACAAATTGTTGTAAGAAAATTTCCATGAGAAATTTCCTTAATTACTTGTTTAGGATTTTGTAGCTATTGTCTGATTGAATTTGATACACGTTAAATTTCGTATTAACTCTCTCTCCATCACTATTGAAAGATACAGGACCCGTAATACCTTGAAAATCTTTCAAAGTATGCAAAAAGTCAGATATTTTTTTGGTATCAAAAGATTTTATTTGATCAGCTGCGTATAAAATAGTTCTCAATCCATCCACATTCATGAGTGTCCAAATGGACGCAACATCTATACCATACTTAGCCTTGTAATTTTTAAGATATTCTTTTGCTATGTCGTAAGGTAAAAATTCTGGAGTTGGAAAGTTGATAAGAATAGCACCAACTGCACTTTTTCCAGCAAGTTTTAAAAAATCTGGATTATCATTTGAATCCCCACCCACAAATTCAGCCTTAATATCAAGTTGAATTTGCTGAGCACGCAAAAGTCCACCATCTACGTAATATCCACCATAATAAATCACATCCGGATTTAAGGATTTTATCTTAGTTAAAACAGAAGTAAAGTTTTGGGTTCCTGATTTTATCTTGCCCTCATAAACTATATTTCCTTTTATGTCTTTGATGGCCTTTGCCACAGAGTCAGTTAAGCCCGTTGAATAACTTGAATAATCCGAAAGCAAGGCAATGCGCTTAAATTTTCTATCATTTACGAGATAATTTGCCGTAAAGGTAGCTTGGGCTGAATTTTGAAATGAATTTCTAAAAAATGTCCAATACTTATGCTTAGTCAAACTATCACTCGTACCATCACTTGTTTGTAAGATCTTACTTCTATAGTATGTAGTCTGAGCCGCCTCAGTAGCACCTGAGGTATAAGAACCAATAACCGCTAAAACACCCTCATTTGCCAACTTTCTAGCACAAATGGCAGCCTTTTGGGCAACACCCTCATCATCACAACTGACAACTTTGATCTTCTTACCTAAGATGCCACCTTTTTTGTTGTACTCATCAACCATGAGCTTAACACCATTGTCTATACTTTGACCCTCATTGGCATATTTTCCAGTAATTGGAGCTTGAACACCTATGGTTATGGTATCACCTGCGATTAAAGAACTAGCTAGTACTATTCCAACTGAAGCTTTTAGAAATATGTTTTTCATATTGTCTCCTTAAAAATATTCATTTATAAAGGATATCATTTTAAAAATAAATATTTATAATAACTTAATAACTATAAGGGCAAAAATTAATATATTGTAACTTTTATTCACATATTTTGACTATAGATGAAAAAGTTTAGTAGTTGGATTTTAAAAGGGCACTATCTAGGTGCCCCTGAGGTATAAAAATTACTTTCCTATAGAGCAAGCATTTGCTATGTAAGTTTTACCAATATTCGGAATAAAACTATCCGCTAATAATCCCATATCTCCCAATAGCTTATACTTGGCATGGAAAATATATTCATTGGCAATTATAACGTTTTTGCGGGCATTATAGTATTTATTTTCCATATCAAATATATTCATCAATCTATGTTTTTTTGGATCAAATTGAGATTTAAAAGAGTTAGAATTTTCGATTATGGATTTTACATTATTAGAATTTTTAACATAAGAATTCCACGAATTTTGCAAACTAGCTCCTAGGTTATTTTTTAAAGTATTAAAAAGTTTTTGTTCATTTTGCACTATGGACTTTGCCTGTGCTTTACTCAGTTTGCCATTATAAATACCATGGCTAATTCTTAGTAAAGCAGAGGTATTTTCTACCCTATCTTTATAGTCAGTATAGTTTATAATACTTTGAACTTTAGCAAGTTTGTTAAGATCTAAATTCGATAGATTTGCAGAAAGGATATTTTGGGAAAATAACACATTAGCTCTTTGCGCCCTTAGCAAGGAATTGCACTTCATTGCTATGGCATTTATAGATCTAAAACTATTTAGAAAATCGTATGAAAAATTAGGATAAACCAGCTGTTTTTTACTAATTTTCATGCCAGATACATTTTCTAAAGCAGAAACTGCCTTTCTATAGGAAGCTTTTTGGGTAGAAAGATCAGCTTTTAAAGCTTTTAGTGAATTTAAAACCTTTCGTTTTTGGGATTTTTTATTTGATATGGATATACTTGAATTAACCTGATTTAAGATATTTTCCAACCTTGTTACATGCTTGGAACTTAAATCCGTAAGATACCTTGCTTTAACAGCATCTAGATAAACTCGTATGACCTCAAAGATAAACATATCAGAAGTTGCTAAAACTAGGTGGGAGGCATTTGCCATTCTATTTGCGATTTGTTTTTGCGTTTTAAAAATCGGCTTACTGTTGTAAAGATTTTCCAAGTACCTTAAAGCAGGATTTCTCTCATAGCTCTCGGAGGCAGATAAAACTTCCAAAGCGGGATAATAATGCTTTTGAGAAGAATTTACATATTTTCCTATCATAGTATAATTATTCACCCTTTCTCTTACTCTAGGGTTATTAAATAGAGTGGATTTTATGATTTCCCTCAAAATCGAATCATCATTTACATTTGCATCTTGAAAGGCATCTGGATTTGATTTTTCCTTCAGTAACTCTGGTGCGGGACGATAAAAAGCATCCTTATGACCTGGAAGAGACTTAATTTTGGCATATAATTTTTTAAATTTTTTATCGTCCATTATGGTTTCAACCACAACAACATGGTACTTTCCAGATGGTCTTTTGACAACTCTTAGATTTTTGTAACCCCTTAGGGTCTTTTTCAATTTATTGTATGTTCTAATCAAGCGGGGACTGTCTGACTTAGCGAAAGATTCCACAAAAATCTTATAAGGCATTTCTTTAGCATATAGCATACCTAAAGTAATAAACAAAACCATAACAACCTTTTTCATAAAACACTCCTATGTGCAACAAAATATGCGCCATTGTACCATTAAAATCCTTAAATTTATATTCTTTAAAACCCTCCATTAAACCATCAAGTGTATTTTTTTAGAGGATTTATAATACAACAATCAAGATAGAACCAAAATAATAAAATATAAATCCTATAAAAGATTAAAAAAGAACCTATTCATAAACTTTTTGAAGAAAAAAGGAACAAAGGAAAATAGCAATTGTGGTTTTGCTTTATTAAAAAGTTTATTTAAAGTAGTTTGCATATTAGTTCTTTCTACTTACCTATTAATTTTTACCCGAACAATTTAAATTTACCAAATTTAAGAGAGCTATACACAAGAATAATGTATCAACTATATGGTTTCACACAGCGGAAAGCTTCTGTAAAACCCCTACGTAATATCTTTTTGCCTACTTCTTAGGTGGAAATACTATTTCTATAAACTTACCTTTTAGAGCTTTGAGTCTTTTATCTCATTTTACTAGATCTAGATAGATCGTGAAAAGAAAAAAAGCCCCAAACTAATGGGGCTTTTGTGATAAATAAAATATAAATTCTATTTAACTATATAAAATTAAGCTGTAATATTTAGGACATATACTTCATCAAAAGTAGTTCCATCATTTAGCTCACCTGTAACTTTTATTTTAATCACATCTCCATCAGTAAGAGAATGACCATTGTGTCCTTTAATCTGACCACTATATACACCAAAATTAGCTTGGCTATCTGGATGCAATGACCAGTTTACAGTACTAGTATTAATATTAGAGACATCGCTAAACACATAGGCTTTATCGCCACTTGTTGTTCCTGTTTGGTCAGTCTTGACTACTATGCCATATTTAGCCCAACCTTGTGTAGCAGATAAAGTATCTCCTGTGCTTATAAAACTAGCTCCACTAGTAGCATTTGGATCTTTAATATTGATGACAATATTTTCACTAGTAAGAGTACCATTTGCAACTTTTGCCACTAACACCAATTGGTCGCCGTTTTGTGGATTTGAGCCTGTTATTACCCACTTTTGGGTATACTCACTTTCCCACATTTGTTTAAGTTCGTAGTTTGATGCATTTACGCCCTCACCTGCTACTAACTCATATATATAATCTTCCGCACCATAAGGCTCATCTATAACATCAAGAACTTCTTTGCCATCATAATAGGCTTTTGAATCCACTATTATAAACAATGGCTTTTCAGCATTTGTACTATTTTCAGCGTCACTCTTTGTTGGATAAAAGTCTTCTGTATTTTTATCAGTTATATTTACATCGAAAGGTGTTATAATTTTTGGAGCTTTAGGAGGAGTTACTTTAAAAGTTACAGTAGCATCTTTATCTCCTTTTGCTTCCTTTGGTCCTTCGCTAGCACTATCGTATCTTTTATACTCGCATTTTATCTTGATCTCATACGTTGTTTCACTTGTGACAGAAAAATTATCTGGAAATTTTATATCTACACCAGAAAAAGTATCTGTAACTACAAATCCATCTGTATTTTTTGGATCTGCTTCTGTGCAGTTATAGTCACCTTTATATTTTGGCTCAACCGCTGTGAAAAGGTCTGAGTTTGGCACGTCAATTGTTCCTTTTGAAGGATAAACAGCATCAGCTATCGTAACATCTTTCATTACAAAAGTAACATCTTGTTCCTCTATCTTAAACTTAACCTTTGCTTTACTTTGTACTTCTTCTCCATTTACTGTAGCTTTTGCAGTTATTTCTAACTCGTAAAATGGCTCAGCATCTGTATTTTCAGCAAGATTTGAGAAGCTAATTTTAAGATCATCACCTTCTTTTGCAACTCCAAATACATCATCGGAGATGCTTGAAACTTTACTTATAACATTTGAAACACTATAGGTTGTGCCTGCTGGTTCTACTTTTATGATCTTATCTCTTGGTATAACAAAACCGGTAGCATCAGCATACAGAGCATCTGAACCAGAAGTTGTTCTATCAAAATCAACTATTTCTATAGGCTTAGGCTCATTTACCCTATCAGTAATTTTAAGGGTATACACACCTTCAAATGCTGTATCACTTGCACCATAAGTTCCAGTAACTTTTAGCTTGATAGTACCTTTTTTTATGTGTCCTGGAGCTGTGGCACCAGATGAAACTTCGCCTTTGATTTCAATTTTTTTACCAAATAATGCTTGTGGACCTGTTAGTGCCGGATTTCCAGAGCCTCCCAACGCTAAGTTATATGCCCCATCACCACTATCTAAAATCTCAACCTCTACACTATCTGCATCAACATCACCAAGTGTGCTAAAGATATACGCTGTATTATTGTGCTCAGAGGAGTTTATAGATCCTAAACCTGTCGCATTTATCTCTATGCCGTATTTTATAAAACTACTATCGCTAAGATCAACTGATTGCTCATCAGTTTTTACAACTGGTGCAACTTCAGATAGCGCATCTATAAAGCTTACGGTAAAATTACCCTCAGTTACGCCTAGTTTTGATTTAACATTTATAACAACATCTTTTTTGACTTTTGTCTTGCCTGATTTTACTGCTATTGAAGTGGTTTTAGCATTCTCATCATAGACTATTTCATAATCCTCATCATCTAATGTAAATGTCAAAAACTTTGGTTTCCCATAGTTATCCAAACTTTCATTAATATCACTAAATGGAAACATAGCACTAGACCCACCCACAAACTTACCAATAAAAGACTCCGTATAGCTATTTGCTATAGAAATAAAAGCAGTATCAGCAAATTCATCCAATGGTACCTTGATAGGATCACTAACCAATTTAAACTCATTTGTTAAATTTGGATTTTGTGTAACTAGGTTTGGATCTTTTTTAAATAAGACTTTGAAAGTTTTTTCCTTAGAACCTGATTTCACTTTAAATGTAACAATTATGCTTTCATCTAAACTTTCCCAAGTCGCAGACTTTTTCAAAACCCACTTGTCTTTACCTTGTATATTTTCTTTTGCTAGGTCGTAAAATCCTTCCTTGCCAGCGGGATTGGTTTCAACTATACTAATCTCTAGATCTGAAACATTTCCATCAACACTCTTAAATGGATCAAGAACTCCATGCGAAAGTTCTCCTGGCTGAGTCCATTGATCTTTATCTATGATAATGCCATTATTAGTAAACTTATCAAAAGGAACTTCGGTAGATCCTATCTTCTTTTCTATTTCAAAGTCAATGTTATTCGAACCGCTACTTGAACCATCATCTACTATCTTAATCTTGAATTCACCCTTAACTTCTCCACCTATCATAACTTCAATGGTAAGAGTTTCTTCTTCTATCTCCATATCGTTTGATTGGATTTGCCAGTAACCGGCAAACTTAGATAGGGTATAGTTATTTGAGCCATCTTTTATTTTAAAGCTTACGTTTTCTGCAAACTTTCCATACTCATCATGATATTCATCAGCTAATTTAATAAAAGGATAAACATTGTTTCCATTTTGAACGGTTCCCTCAAAACCCTTATCCTTATCGTTTATATGAGGATACATGATAACTAATTTTGGAGCCCCATAAGGGTTATTTTCAGCACCACCTTTAAACTTTACTTCAAGTGTATCTTTTGTTAACTCAAGATCTTCTGCTGGAGGAGTTGTATCCGATGAGCCTTTGATTTTAAGAGTATAAACGCCCTCAAATTTCTTTCCGCCATCATAAGTTCCCGAAACCTTAACTTTGATCTCGCCATCTTTTGCATTTGCATCTTGTGAAACCTCTAAGGAAGCTCCACCATCTGTGATGGTATAGTTGTTATTATTTTCGATTACTTCCACTTTATAATCATTCGCTTTTAGATCTAGGGAACCTTTTTCTTTGAAGATATAATACTGAAAGCTAGTATCCAAATAACCTTCTTTATCGTAAATAATATATGCTTTATAACCTGTTATATCATGGCTTGCGCCTGTTTTCATGATAGCATTTGCGTCATTTGGAGTTACATCCACTTTGGTTACTTCGCTACTTCCTCCATTATCTGGATTGGATGCTTTTCCTTTGATTTTAAGAGTATATACGCCCTCAAATTGTCTATTGTTTGAACCATAAGTACCAGATACTTTTACCTTTATCTCGCCACTAGTTGCATTTTCATCTTGAGCTATTTCAAGGGATGCCCCGTTATCTACAATGGTATAGTTATTGTCATTTTCGAGTATCTCTACCTTATAATCATTGGCTTTTAGATCTAGAGAGCCTTTATCTTTGAAGATAAATTTTTGATAGGAAGTATCTGAATAACCTTCTTTATCGTAAATAATATAAGCTTTATAGTCTGATATGTCAGCTTCAACTCCTGTTTTCATGATAGCATTTGCGTCATTTGGAGTTACATCCACCTTAACAAGAGTGGTATCTGTCGTTTCCTCTTCCCCTCCAGTAGTTGTATTATCATTACTGCCATTGTCAACTACTACCGTTTTATCACCGGTTGGAAGTTTTGTTTTATTTGTATCATTTGTGGGAGGCTTTTTTTCTTCAAGCATTTCTTTAGCAACTTCGCCATATCCACCTGCTTTTTCTTTAGAGTACTTATGTAAACCCTCTAACTTTGACCAATCAGGCTTATCAATACTATTTGCATTTGAAACGCCTATCTTTCTTTCAACCAATTTTATGGCATCTGCAACGGAAAGACCATGGGATTTTACCAAGGTATAAACCAAGTTTGTCAATGGGGTTAAATTTACAAGTTTAAAATCACCATTTGGTTGTTTGGTTAGATTTTTAAAATAAGAAATATTTGTTCTTAAAACAACTCCCTCAAAACCTTTTCCACCAATTGAGATAATCTTAGCAACGCTCCTAATTGGCATATCAAAATCATAAGCGCCAGATTTATCTGTAACATCACGATACTTTTCATTAGCATCACATTTATCGTTGTTATTTTCATCCCAACAAACCGTAGCACCCACTATGGGAGCATCCACCACATAACCACTAACATTCATACTCTTAGGAGTTTGTGGTTTTGTTGTAGTGCCCTTATTGGGCATGCTGTCATCGCCCGAACCACCACAACCTGCCAAGAAAAGCACACCACTAAGAACAATGGATAAGTACTTGATCTTTTTCATCTTCATCCTTTTCAAATTTACATACGCACCCAGAAAAATCCCAGACGCCAAGTTGATCAAAATCAACACCTTTTAAAACATAATTCTAAAGACAGATTGTATATAATTACAACTTAAAAGTAATTTAATATGAAAATTGTTATCATTAAAAATATTGGATCTAGATTCGAGAATGTAGCCCATTAAATATAAAAATTCTATAGTTTGTCATGTAAAGAATGATTTTAAAAAGGAAGTGGCTCCGGATACTGGATTCGAACCAGTGACCAAGTGATTAACAGTCACCTACTCTACCGCTGAGCTAATCCGGAACCTAAAAAAGAGACGTAATTGTATAAAAAAAAACTTTTTTTGTCAAGGGATTTTGGCAAAAAAATATATTTTGTAACAAAATTACATGTAGATCTATAAAAATTAAATAATTTTGATATTTATTTTTTAAATTGCGGGCATATTGTGATATAATGAAATTGTCATTTTAATATTTGAAATGGTTATTAAACTTTTACAAGGAGAGAATAATGAAGAAGACTTTACCTTCACTAGCACTAGCTAGCTTACTTGCAATTCCAGCCTTTAGTGCGGAATTTATAACCATAGGAACCGGTGGTGTTACTGGGACCTATTACCCAACAGGTGGAGCGGTTTGTCGCTTTGTAAATAAGATGAAAAAGCAAACTGGCATCAGATGCTCAGTCGAATCAACAGGTGGCTCAGTTTATAACATCAACACTATCCGTGCAGGGGAGCTGGATTTTGGTCTTGCTCAAAGTGATGTTATCCATTACGCATTAAATGGTGAAAGAAAATTTAAGGGCAAACCCTATAAAGGTCTTAAATCAGCCATAGCCATTTATCCTGAACTATTAACATTAACCGTAAACAAAAAATCAGGAATCAAAAGCCTAAAAGACATCAAAGGAAAGCGTATAAACATCGATGTGCCAGGCTCTGGAACTAGAGCTACAACCAAACTTGTGCTTGAAACCATAGGAATAGGCTTTGAAGATCTAGGGCTAAAAAGTGAGCTTAGAACTACTGAGAGTCCAAATCTAGTCAAGGATAATAAAATAGACGGGTATTTTTCTGTTTTTGGACATCCAACCGCAAATATAAAAGATACCGCAAACTCTGTTGAAGCTGACATAGTGCCAATAGATGGGGAAAAAGTTAATGAACTAATCAAAAAATACCCCTATTATGCAAAAGGTGTCATTTCTGGAACTTTTTACAAAGGAATCACTCACGATACCCCAAGTATAGGTGTTAAGGCAGTTTTGGTTACTGATGAGAAAGTGAGCGAAAAGGCAGTTTATACTGTTGTTAAGGCTATCATGGATAATTTTGAAGACTTCAAAAAACTTCATCCAGCCTACAAAACCATCACAAAAGAAAGTATGCTCGAAGGCCTAACTGCCCCACTTCATAAAGGTGCGGCAAAATACTTCAAAGAAGCAGGACTTTTAAAATAAATTTTAAGCCCCATTTTTGGGGCTTGATCCCTTACATATATATTGTAAAAATTTAAATGTAAGGGATTAAAACTTAAAGGAGTTTATGATGAAAGAAAATTTTAAAGCAAAACACTTTAAAGAAAAGGAAGTAAAAATTCCCGCATCTGATGATGAACTCTTAAAATCTTTAGAAAAACAAAGGCATGTTTTACATACTAAAGAGGAAGCCTATGCGGAAGAAAAGCTCATATCAGATCTAGAAGGGCAAAGGGATTTTGATAAGACAAGGTGGGAGTATTGGTTCATAAGCATAATCGCCTTTTGTTGGTCAAGTTACCATTTATATGTGGCAGTATTTCCCATAAATGGAGTTTTTGTTCGATCAGTCCACCTAGCTTTTGCTGTTTTTTTGGCGTTTTTGATATATCCCATGAGAAAAAATTTAAAAAACAAAATGAAATTCCAATGGTATGACTATGTTTTAGCCATCATAGCATCCATCGGAGCTTTATATGTTTATATAGACTACACAGGACTTTCAAATAGACCAGGAGCTTACATAGATAGGGATATAGTTTTTGCAGTGGTTACGACTATCATCTTGCTTGAGGCATCTAGAAGGGCTTTGGGTATGGCACTTTCTGTTATCGCAACGGTATTTTTGATCTATGATTATTTTGGTCCTTACATGCCAGATCTAATAGCCCACAAGGGTGCTAGTATCACAAAACTTTCTGGGCAGATTTATCTAACAACGGAGGGAATTTTTGGGGTTCCTTTGGGAGTTAGTGCTGGGTTTGTGTTTTTGTTTGTGCTTTTTGGCGCCCTATTAGAGAGGGCTGGGGCTGGGGAATACTTCATAAACCTAGCTTATTCGCTTTTGGGAAAATACCGAGGCGGTCCTGCAAAAGCTTCAGTGGCAGCTTCTGGATTAACGGGTATCATTTCTGGCTCATCCATCGCAAACACGGTTACAACGGGAACCTTTACTATTCCCCTAATGAAAAAAATCGGCTTTCCAAAACATAAAGCTGCGGCAGTTGAAGTAGCAGCATCCACAAATGGACAACTTATGCCCCCTATCATGGGAGCGGCTGCTTTTATCATAGCTGAATTTTTAGGATTAGCTTACACAGATGTTGTCATGGCAGCTTTCATCCCTGCTTTTGTTTCTTATTTTGCACTTTTTTATATAGTCCATTTAGAGAGTTTAAAGTTAGGACTTCAAGGAGAAAAGCGAGAAGATTTACCACCTCGCTGGAAATCTTTCATCGGCGGCATTCACTACATCATACCTATATTTTTCCTCATCTATACCCTTATCGTACTTCGTCAAAGTGCGGCAAGTGCTGCCATAAATGCTATCTTTTTTATCATGATAATAATGGTAGTTCAAAAACCTATCTTTGCTCTTATGAAAAAACAAAAAATAACCCTAGATTTACTCTTAGAAGGCTTTGCTGATATAGGGCATGGGATGGTCAATGGAGCTAAAAATATGGTTCCCATCGCCATAGCCACGGCCATAGCTGGTATAGTTGTTGGCTCAGTTACCCTAACTGGCATTGGGCAGGTTTTGATAGAAGTCATAGAAGAGCTTTCAAATGGTTATATCATCCTAGTTCTTGTTTTAACGGGTGTTACGTCTTTAATACTTGGTATGGGACTTCCAACCACAGCAAACTACATAGTCATGGCAAGTTTAACGGCTCCCGTTATCTTAACTTTGGCATTTGATAATGGATATATAATTCCTGCCATTGCGGCGCATTTGTTTGTATTTTATTTTGGCATCTTAGCCGATGATACTCCACCTGTTGGAATAGCAGCTTACGCAGCAGCAGGAATTGCAAAAAGTGATCCTATAAAAACAGGTATCCAAGGCTTTACCTATGACATGAGAACGGCGATCTTGCCCTTTATGTTCTTTTTTAATAATGAACTACTTCTTATAAGAGAGGTCGATCCCCTTGATCCAAATAGCCCATCTGGCTGGGTTTGGATCACAAATCCACTTGAAATTGGGGTAATTTTCCTAACAGCGATTATAGGAATGTTTGCCTTTAGCTCGGCAACACAGGGTTATTTTATAGCTAAAACAAATATATTTGAGAGAATTTTATTTTTAGCCATAGTTCCTTTTATGTTTTTGCCAAAATTTTTCGAAACCCATTTTGGATTTGCAAACCATTATGCATCCTATGGAATTGGAATCGGGCTTTTTGCTTTGATATATCTTATGCAAAAGATGAGAATAAGATCTGGAAAAGCTACTACTTACTAATACAAAAAGTGCCTTTGCAACCTTAGATGCAAGGGCGCTTTTATATTTGACTACTTCTACTTTTAACTAAATCTATAAAGTATTTTGCATTTTCAACAGGAATATCTGGTAAAATACCGTGTCCTAGGTTGAAGATGTGGCGTTTGTTTTGCATAACATGTAGGATTTTTTTCACGCCTTGTTCTATGGCTTTTTGGCTATAAAGTCTTGTTGGTTCTAGGTTTCCTTGCAAGACGTATCTCTTGCCTAATTTTTCCTTTGCTAAAACCATTGGCGTACTCCAATCTACGCCAAAAACATCAAAATCTCCGTCTATTTTGTCCAAATATCCACTTATGCCTTTTGGAAATAGGATAATTGGAATGTGGGGATATTTTTCTTTAATGTATGAGCTGATTTCTTTTGTGTAGCTCCATGCAAATTCAAAAAAGGCATCTTCTTCCAAAGCACTTGCCCAACTATCAAAAATCTGAATGGCATTTACGCCTGAAAGGATTTGCCCATCGATGTAAAGCTTCAAAACATCGGTTACTTTTCGCAAGATCCCATGTAAAAGTTCTGGGTTTTGGTAGAGTATTTTTTTGCATTTTGCATAGGTTTTTGTGCCTTGCCCTTCTATCATGTAAGTTGCCAAAGTCCATGGTGCACCGCAAAAACCTATTAGGGCTTTGTGGGGGCTTAAATCTTTTCGTATAAGCTTTATAGCCTCATAAACATAAGTTAAGTTCTCACTCGCTTTTTTTACATGTAAATTTTCCACATCTTTGGATGAATTTATTGGCTTATCAAAAACAGGTCCAATATTTGGAACAAACCTCAAAGGCATACCCATTTCCAAAGGAACAACCAAAATATCGCTAAATAAAATCGCCGCATCTACATCTAAAATATCGATTGGCTGCAGGGTTACTTCACAAGCTAGGTTAGGATTTTTGCATAAAGATAAAAAATCACCCGCCTGCTTTCTAACCGCTTTATATTCTTTCAGATAACGCCCAGCTTGACGCATCATCCAAACGGGGGTATAGGAAGTTTTTTTACCAAAACAAGCATCAACAAATATCATCAATGTCCCTTATGCAAAAAGTAAAGTCCCAAACAAAGAGCCAAGATGGAAATGGCTAGATAAATCATCTCCAAAGGGGTTGCAAAATTTGTATGCAAAACCCGCTGAAAAAAGTTTACTATCAAAACCATGATGATAACTTTGCCTAGTTTATCTTTGAGTTGATCTAGGGAATGGACCTCCAAAACCTTTGATTGGCGTGAGGCTTTCATCTCATCAATTTCGGATATAAAAAGTTCATAAATTCCAAAGGAAAATATAAACAAAACTAAAGCCATGAGATATAAATCAATGGCTCCTATTATCTTGCCAACCACATCGGTGTGTAGATCTAATTCTTTAAGCCCTAAAAATAGGTACCTAAAAGAGCCCGTTACCACATGTATAATATCATAGCTTGCTACGCAAAATAAAACAAAAGCCCCCACAAGCCCAAAAACCACAGGCAAGATGGTTACAAATCTACTTCGCCAAAGTAAGCCTTCAAATATCCTCTCTAGCATTAAGCCTCATCTTGCTCTATCCATTTTTGGGCGATTCTTACCGCATTTGTAGCAGCTCCCACACGGATTTGATCTGCTGAGCACCAAAAATGTAAAATTTTGTCTGAAAAATTGTCCTTTCTTATTCGTCCTATAAAAGTTTCATCGGTTCCTGTTGAATTTAGGGGCATGGGGTAGATATTGTTTGCTATATCATCTTCTAGGACTATATTTGGGGCTTTAGATAAAACCTCCCTTGCCTTTGCCACATCCACATCCCTTTCACAATGAATTGTTATAGCCTCGCTGTGGCTTCTTAGCACTGGAACCCTTACGCAAGTGGCACTTACATGGATATTTTTATGCAAGATTTTTTGGGTTTCATTTACCATTTTCATTTCTTCTTTTGTATAATCATTATCCAAAAATACATCGATATGGGGGATAACATTTAGGGCGATTTGGTGAGAAAATGTATCTACTTTTGTGCTATCTAGTTTAAAATCAAAAAAATCTTTCATTTGATTTACAAGCTCCTCAAGTCCAGCTTTTCCAGCCCCACTTACAGCTTGATAGGTGGACACATCAACCCTTTTTATATCAAAAACATCATCAAGGGGTTTTAAGGCTTGAACCATCTGAATAGTAGAGCAGTTTGGATTTGCTATAATGCCAGTTTCTTGCCAACTAGCTATATCTTCGGGATTGCATTCAGGAACCACCAAGGGAACATTCTCATCCATTCTAAAATGACTTGTATTGTCTATAACAACGGCTCCAGCTTCGGCTGCAAATTTGGCAAATTTGGCTGATATACTTCCTCCCGCACTAAAAAATGCAATATCAACTTCCTCTTGTTCAAAAACATTTCCGGTTAATTCTTTAACCTTATAGTTTTTACCCTTAAATTCCACATCCATTCCCACGCTTTTAGCACTTGCGAGGGGAACTAATTTTGCAACTGGAAAATCTAGCTTATCTAAAACTAAAAATAGCTCCTCCCCAACTGCACCAGTTGCTCCAACCACTGCTACATTATATTTTTTCATATTTTTATTTCCTTATTTATCTTTCATTGACCCTCATCGCCAATATGCTCTTCTTCATCCTCTTTAGGGCATCTAGCTATGCTAACAACCACATCATCGCCCACATTTACAACCTTAACTCCACTTGTATTACGTCCAGCCTTTCTAATGGTTTGCATATCAACTCTTATCATCTTGCCCGTACTTGTAAGTGCCATTAGATCTTTATTTTCATCCACTATTACAACCCCAACTAGATCTTTAGTTTTAGCCGTTAGCTTCATGGCAATCACACCTTTTCCACCACGTTTTTGCAAGCGATATTCTTCAGCTGTTGTTCGTTTACCTATACCTTTTTCACTAACCGTGAGTAATTCTTCTTGCTCATCTTTTATGATAGTAGCCCCTACAACCGCGTCACCCTCTTCTTTAAATCTGATAGCAGTAACTCCCCTTGCGGTTCGTCCAATTTCTCTTGCATCTTCTATGTTAAACCTTACGCACATACCTTTTTTGGTTACCACAAAAATGTATTTATCTCCGCTTATAAATTCACCTTTTTCGCTTTCATCTAAAGATACTTGACCTGATGGAATTTCTTCGCTAGAGGCTTCTATCTTCAAAGGATTTACAACAATTTGAGCAGTTACAAGTTCATCATCCTCATCCAATTTTATGGCCCTAACTCCAACGCTTCTAATATTTTTAAATTCATTTAGATTTGTTCTTTTGACTATTCCATTTTTGGTAAAGAAGGCTAAAGATTTACTCTCATCAAAATCTGTTGTTGGGATGATAGCCATTATCTTCTCTTCTGGTTGAAGATTTACAAGATTTACCACGGCCTTTCCTTTTGCAGCCCTGCTTCCCTCTGGAATGCGGTAAACTTTTAACCAATAAAGTTGTCCTTTATCCGTCACAAACATGAGGGTATCATGGGTATTTGAAACAAAAAAGCTTTCTATGAAATCATCATCATAGGTTGTAACAGCAGTTTTTCCTTTGCCACCACGTTTTTGCTTATCATATTGCTTAACCGCAACTCTTTTTATGTAGCCACGATGGGTTATGGTTACCACCATGGGTTCATTTGGGATTAGATCTTCTATGTCAATATCATCATAATCATCGACTATTTCAGTAACACGGGGCACATTAAATTTTTGTTTTAGCTCAAGCAATTCTTCTTTGATGATACCATTTAACAAGTCTTCACTTTTTAAAATGGCATTTAATCTCTCAATCTCTGCTAAAAGCTCGTTTAATTCAGCCTCAAGTTTATCACGCTCTAGTCCTGTTAGGCGTCCAAGTCTCATGTCGAGTATGGCATTTGCTTGGATTTGAGAGAGGGCAAATTTAGCCATCAGCTCACCTGAAGCACTCTCTTTATCGGCACTTGCTTTAATGATAGCTATAACCTCATCTATGTTTTCTTGGGCTATTTTTAGACCCTCTAAGATATGGGCTTTCGCCTTTGCTTTTTCAACTTCATAGATAGTTCTTCGTATGATAACGGTTTTTCTGTGCTTTAAGAAAAGATTTAGAAGCTCAAGTAGTTTAAAAACTTTTGGTTCTTTATTGTCAATGGCAAGCATGATAACACCAAAGGTTATCTCTAAATTTGTGGATTTGAAAAGATGGTTTAGCACGATCTCACTCATGGCATCTCGTTTGAGCTCTATAACAACCCTTATACCATCTCTATCGCTCTCATCCCTAACTTCACTAATTCCCTCAACTTGTTTTTCTTTTACTAAACTTGCAGTTTGCTCGATAAATCTAGCCTTATTTACCTGATAAGGAAATTCATCCACAACAATGATATCTTTACTTCCCTTTTTCTCAATGTGGGTTTTTGCCCTAACTTTTATGCGTCCACGACCCGTTTTATAAGCTTCAATAATACCTTTTTTTCCAAAGATAATCCCACCCGTTGGAAAATCTGGTCCTTGAATATGCTCCATTACTTCTTCAAGTGTGGTTTGAGGATTGTCCAAAACACATAAAAGCCCATCTACTAGTTCATTCATACTATGGGGCGGAATATTCGTAGCCATACCAACAGCAATACCGCTTGAGCCATTTAAAAGCAGATTGGGAATACGACTTGGCAATACATCAGGCTCACTCATGCTATCATCATAGTTTGGCACAAAATCAACCGTATCTTTGTCGATATCACGCAAAAGCTCTTCAGCTAAGTGGGTCATCCTAGCTTCCGTATAACGCATAGCTGCTGCATTGTCCCCATCGACTGAGCCAAAGTTACCCTGCCCATCAACGCTTGGAACCCTCATAGAAAAAGGTTGAGCCATACGAACTAGGGCATCATAAACTGAAGTATCACCATGGGGGTGGTATTTACCGATAACATCACCAACTATACGAGCAGACTTTTTATAGGGGCTTCTTGAAGTTACATTTAAGTCATTCATAGCATACAAAATACGCCTATGAACTGGCTTCAAACCATCCCTTGCATCTGGCAAAGCACGTCCTATAATAACACTCATGGAATAATCAAGATAAGATTTTTTTATAGAATCTTCTATATTTATCTCTTGTATATCCTGGCTTTCATCATTAATATTTTCCATCAAACTTCCTATTTATACAATAATTTTAGATATTATACCTTATTTAACTTTTGCATCAGCTAAAGTTAAAGCAAAAAGTGGGTGTATATTTGATTTTTTTGCCACTTTTAAGGCTTCAAACAAGGTGGTTCCCGTGGTTATTAGATCGTCTAAAAATATAACATTTTCCAAAGCAGATATTTTACATTCAAAATCCCTTGGATTTGCCTTTCTATACCTCAAACTTTTTCCACTATAACTTACCCTGTTTCTAGCCCTCAAAGAGCCATAATGGGGTTTTATCTTTT
>PDWI01009536.1_pt1 | contig 29533 bp, 27 predicted proteins | sample 1430891 | NCBI WGS metagenome assembly PDWI01 (sample SAMN01162508, study PRJNA174530) | Oral metagenome, whole genome shotgun sequencing project. | biome: Marine environment; feature: Marine mammal; material: Swab sample of the gingival sulcus; isolation source: swab sample of gingival sulcus... | reverse complement strand
AATACCCCGGTGCGGGGCAGTTTTTTCGATTGCAGCCATAGGCCGCTGGCAACCACCATCGAGCGGGTCTCTGTCTATGTGCGGCTGCGAGAGGTTGCCTCTTTTGCCAAAACAGCAGAGGCACTTGCTGCTGCTCTTGATCTTGATGCAGATGTTATTGAGCATCGCCTGAAAAAGGGCGGGCTGCATATCTGGATTGCCGAGGATATTACCGAAGAGCAGGAGCTGGCGATAGAAAAACTCGCTGCCGATACGGGGCTGGGTGTGCATCTGCAAAAGAGGAAGAAACGTTATTATCCTCATGGCAGTTACGGGGCACACCTGCTTGGGTTTGCCGAAGATGGCATAGGGCTCTCCGGCATTGAGGCTCGCTATGATCAACTGGTTGCCGGTAAAAAGATAGGGGATGCAGCGGCTGCATCGGTAGCAGGGGTACCTGTTCATGGGCAGGATATTGTGCTGTCGCTCAATCTGAAGATTCAGGAGATTCTTGAGCAGCTGCTTGCATCTGTCAGCAAGCAGGTCGGGGCAAAGGGCGAGGATGTTCGTATCGCTGCCTATCTGCTCAACAGTAAAAGTGGTGCCATTGTCGCTGGAGCGCAGCTTCTCTTCGCAGGCTTTTGCGGGATTGTGCCGGGATGTATAAAACCGACAACGATGCCGCCCTTGCCGGGGCATGGAGCGTTTTGCCCCTGTCATCAAGTAGTACCGGGCGGCAGCTGCAGCTGATGGCTGCGCTTGGTTTTGATCATCTGCCTGCAGTCGATTTTTATATGGCAGGAGGTAGCAGGAAGGGGCAGGCAGATGCGGCTGATGGCAGAAGCGTGCCGCAGGCTGGCGGAAAGAGGGCGGAATTGGCGATAACGGCGATGGCGGCGATGATTCCCGAGGTGAGCACGCCGCTGCAGTTGCTGGTGGCACTAAGCTCTTTGCTGCATGGACGCCCGGAAAAATCGCCCTGGTTGGCTCAAGGTTTTGTTGATCCTGCTTCCGGGCAGCTGCAGCCGTTTTCTTTTACTGCAAAAGAGAAAAAAGCTGGCAAAAGTGCTGCGGTGCTTGATTTACCGCAAGCTGCGGTGGCAAGGCTTGTTGCTGCGACAGGCAGAAAAACAGAACATGGCATTTTGCTTGAAGGAGAAGGCCTTGGCTGGTTTGTGCAGCCGGATGGCGGGCGCAGGTATGTGCAAAACCGCCTTGTTTTTGCAGATATTTCCGCAGTTGCAAAAGAAAATCCCCTCGCCTTGCTGCTGGTAACCAGCGGGGAGAAGGGCGGCCCGCAGCAAAAGGTAGTGGCGGGCAAGAAAAAGAAGAGACGCAAGAAAGGCAGAAAGGCAAGAGGGCAAAAGAGTATTGGCCAGCTGCTGGAAAAAGAGCTGGGGCGCATCTCGCTACTGCATATGGTGAGTATCGGCACAGACGGGCTGCTGGCACAGCAGCAGGAGTATGGCAATTATCAGGGCGAAAATCGTTTTGTTCTGCAGGAGAAAGAGCTTTCGCAAATCCGGCAAAAAACGACCATGGCGATGCCGAATCTCTTGGGAATGAGTTTAAGAGCGGCGTTGCGCCGCCTGCAAGGGCTGCCTGTGCGGCTTGTTATTGACGGTAGTGGAGTGGTGAAAGAGCAGCAGCCTGCCGCTGGAGTTGTGCTGAAGAAAGACTCTTTGTGTCGATTGGTTTTACGGTAATTTCAACGAGTTGTTTTATCGAAATTGCTGTTGCAGGTGTATGGAAGATGCAGAAATTTTGACAAAGGAGTTGTGATGAGACAGATACCGCTGACAAAACTTCTGACAAATCTTGACGCCACCCCTCTCTGTGGTGCGGCAGCCTTGTCGCAGCTTACTGTTACCTCTCTTGCAACCGACTCCCGGACGGTTTCTGCCGGGGCACTCTTTATTGCCATACAGGGTCATAGAGTCGATGGTCATCACTATCTGCTTGAGGCGGCAGAGCGGGGTGCGGTTGCGGTTGTTATTACTGATGGCTGTATCGGCTCCGGTCTTATTGCCGAGCTTGGGGCAAAAAATGTGGTGGTGCTTGCGGTTGCCGATAGTGCGGCGATCCTCGCCCAGATTGCTGCCAGCTACTACGACTATCCGGCAAAAAAAATGCGTATAACCGGTATAACCGGCACCAACGGCAAGACCACCGTTGCCTATCTGGTTGAGCAGGTGTTGCTGCAGACCGGGCGTTCTGTGGGGGTGATTGGCACCGTCAATAACCGCTATCAGGTGGCAGACGGTGATCCGGTAGTGTTGCCGGCAACGCTCACCACGCCTCAACCTGTTGAGTTGCAGCGCATCTTGAGGCAGATGGCCGATGCCGGGGTGGAAGATGTAATCATGGAGGTAAGCTCCCATGCCCTTGATCAGGGGCGTATTGACGGGCTTCTCTATGATGTTGCCGCCTTTACCAATCTGTCGCGCGATCATCTTGATTACCATAAGGATATGGATGACTATCTCGCTGCAAAATCGCTGTTATTCACAAAATATCTGCGCAAAGACGGGGTGGCGGTTCTTCCAGAGAAGAGGGAGGCACTTGCTGCAGAAATTGATGGCCGGGTACTTTTTTGGGGCAGGGAAGAACGAGCTGATATTCAGCTGGTTAATGCAAAATTTTCACTGGAGAAAACCGAGCTGTATTGCTGCTCTTTGGGCGAAAATATCCACTTTTCCACCTCCTTGCTGGGGGAGTATAACGCCGAGAACCTCCTTGCTGCATGGGGTGTTTGCCTTGGGTTGGGGGTGGAAAACAGCTTTATCGGCTTTGCCCTCTCTTTCGCCCATGCGGCTCCCGGCAGGCTTGAGCGGGTGAGTGCAGGCGGCTTTTGGCCGGAGGGGCAGCGGCCAACTATGCAGGTATTGGTCGATTATGCCCATACCCCCGATGCACTGGAGAAGGCTCTGGTCTGTCTTGCCTCTCTGCCTCATCGCAGGCTCTGTGTGGTCTTTGGCTGTGGCGGCGACCGGGATGGCGGCAAGCGGCCATTGATGGGAGAGGTTGCCGCACGGCTTGCCGATGTGGTGATCGTTACCGATGATAACCCCCGCAGTGAGGATCCTGCGCCTATCCGCAACACCATTGCACAAGCGGTTGCGGCGGCGGGCTGTCCGCTTGTTGGTGAAGAGTGGCTGCGTGGGATAAAGGGCGGAAATGCAGTAGGGAAGGGCTGTGTGGTAGTTGGTGATCGGGCAAAGGCGATCTCCCTTGCCATCTCCTCTATGGGGTCGGAAGATATTGTGCTGATTGCCGGAAAAGGTCATGAGGCATACCAGATAACCGCTGCCGGCAAACGTTTTTTTGATGATCGGCTCGAGGCGGAAAAGGCCCTTTTTGCCTGGAATAGAGAGGCGGTGGTTGAAGCAGTTGGTGCTGCCGCAGCTGGCAAAAAAAATGCCGTTGAAAACACCTTTGGTGCCGTCTCTACCGATAGCCGTAAGCCCAATGCGGGAGGCATCTTTGTTGCCTTGAAAGGGGAGAACCACGATGGCCACGATTATGCGGCAAAGGCGGTGGCTGCTGGTAATCGTTGTCTGGTGGTGGAGAAGATGATTGATAATCTGCCCCCTGCTGTCTGCCAGATTCAGGTAAAGGATACCCTGGTAGCATTGGGCGACTTGGCCGCTTTTCGCAGAAAACGCATTGCCGCCTATCTGCTGGAGAAGAAAAGGGAATTGAGGGTTATTGGCATCACCGGTAGTTGCGGCAAGACCTCCACCAAGGAGATGGTGGCAGCGATCTTTGCCTGTCGCTACCCCAAGGGGGAGCATTACGGTGATGATGTTATGCTGAAGACAGCGGGGAATTTTAATAATCTTATCGGTCTTCCCCTCACTCTGCTGCCGCTCAATACCGAACAGCGGGTAGCTATTCTGGAGATGGGAATGAACAAGGCTGGTGAAATTGCCCGCCTAACCGAGATTGCCCGCCCTCATATTCGTTGTATTACCAATGTTCATGGGGCGCATCTGCAGGGGCTGGGCAGTGTGGAGGGGGTTGCTGCTGCCAAGGGTGAGATTTTTAACCAGCTTGGTGAAGAGGATGTGGTTGTCGTCAACCTTGATGATCACCGGGTAGTGGAGCAGGCGGCACAGGCAGTGGGCATGAGCAATAATCGGCAGATCAGTTTTAGTATGGATGAGGCCAAGGGGGCCACCATCTTCTGTCGTAATATGGAAGCGGGTCATCAGGGCTGCTATCGTTTTCTCTTATGCAGTGGTGAAAAGAGCCTGCCGGTTAGGCTGCAGGTTGCAGGTAAGCATAGTGTGGGCAATGCCCTCTGTGCTGCGGCTATCGCCTTTGCTGCCGGAGCCTCTTTGGAGGAGATCGCTTGCGGGCTTGCAGCATTTCGTCCGGTTGATAAGCGGATGGAGATGGTTACGGCACGTTCCGGTTTTACCCTGATTAACGACAGTTACAACGCCAACCCCGGTTCAATGGAGGCTGGTTTACAGGTGCTCGCCTCTTTCACTGATGGCAAGACTTTGGCGGTACTTGGCGATATGTTGGAATTGGGTGCAGCTGCAGAGGAGGCGCATATAGCTATTGGCCGCAGGGTCGCAGAGCTGGGGATTGACCATCTTGCTGTGGTTGGTGATTTTGCCGAATATGTGAAGGCTGGTGCCCTTGCGGCAGGTTTTTCCGCTGCGGCTGTTTCGCTCTTTTCCAATAAGGAAGAGCTGCAAGACTGGCTGAGAGAGAAGACAAGAGCAATGGATTCTCCGGCAGACGCGGTATTGGTCAAGGCATCGAGAAGTGTGGCTTTAGAGACAGTAGTGCAGGATCTACTTTAACAGGGGGGAGGTATAAAAAGATGTTTTATCATTTTTTCTATTCTCTGCATTCTTCTTTTCCCGGAATGAATGTCTTTCGCTATATCACCTTCCGCTCCATTGGCGGAGCAGTAACCGCCTTTTTACTGATGCTGCTGCTGGGACCAGTCTTTATCCGTATGATGAAGCGGCTGCAGATTGGTCAGGTGGTGCGAGATAACGGCCCTGAGACCCATCTTGCCAAGCAGGGGGTTCCGACGATGGGCGGGCTGCTTATTCTCTTTTCGGTGCTGATTACCACGCTGCTCTGGGCGCGGCTGGATAACTCCCTGGTATGGCTCTCTCTTTTTCTTATCCTCTTTTATGGTGGTATTGGTGCCATTGATGATGTAACCAAGATTCGTAAGAAAAGCTCCGATGGTTTAAGTGCTAAGGGAAAGATGGGGCTGCAGATTGTGGGGGCAGCGGTGGTTGGCTGCTTTATCTTTTTTCATCCCGGTTTTGATGGCCACTTAAGTCTGCCCTTTGCCAAGAATATCCGCCCGGATCTGGGCTGGTTTTATGTTGCCTTTGCGGTGCTGGTGATCGTTGGTTCTTCCAATGCGGTCAACCTTACCGACGGGCTTGACGGTTTGGCGGCAGGGCCAACGGCGGTGAGTGCTGCCGTTTATCTGGTCTTTTGCTATCTGGCGGGCAATGTGGTGCTCTCCGGCTATCTGCATATTCCCTATGTGGCGGGCAGCGGCGAGCTGGCAATTTTTTGCGGGGCAATCTTTGGCGCCTCTTTGGGTTTCTTATGGTTTAACGCCTTTCCGGCACAGCTCTTTATGGGCGATGTGGGCTCTCTTGCTCTGGGTGGAGCCCTGGGGACAACCTCGATTATTATCAAGCAGGAATTTTTGCTGGCGATTGTCGGCGGTATCTTTGTGATGGAGGCTCTCTCGGTAATGATGCAGGTGGGTTATTTTAAGCTTACTGGTGGCAAGCGGATCTTTTTGATGGCTCCCTTTCATCACCATTTTGAAAAGAAAGGCTGGCATGAAACCAAGGTGGTGGTGCGTTTCTGGATTGTGGCGATCATCCTCGGGCTTTTTGCCATAGCAACACTGAAACTGCGATGAGTGGGCAAAACCCTTATATCTCGCCGGGCAGCCAGGTGGCGGTGCTGGGCTATGGCACCACAGGCCGGGCGGCGGTTGATTATGCCCTTTTTTGCGGGGCCCAGGTGCGGGTCTCTGATGCAAGAGATAGCGGCTCTTTTGCAGGTTGTGCCGCAGAGCTGGAGAGGCGGGGCGTTGTCTGGGAGGCAGGTGGGCATAGTGAGGATTTTTTTGCAGGGGTTGATCTGGTTCTAATCAGCCCTGGAATTTCCCCTTCTCACCCCATTGTAAAGTATCTGCGCAGCCAGCACATACCCCTCTATGGCGAGCTGGCGATTGCCGCTCCGCTTTTTGCAGAACAAGGGGCGACGGTGATTGCTGTAACCGGCAGTAACGGTAAAACAACGGTTACATCGCTTATTGGCGAGGTGCTGCAGCAGGCGGGAAAAGGTGTTTTTGTTGGCGGCAATATTGGTGTATCGCTCTATGGATACTGTCGTCGCACGAAAGAAGAGAGAGAGGAATTTGTGGTGGTGGAGGTCTCCAGTTTTCAGCTGGAATATGGCGGTAGTTTTGCCCCCGATATAGCGGTGTTGCTTAATATCAGTCCCGATCATCTCGACTGGCATGGAGATATGGAGAATTATGCAGCGGCGAAGATGGCGATTTTTTCGCATCAGAAGCCGGGGCAGGTGGCAATCACCCAGCGACAATATGTTGATTTTCCTGCCGAATTTGCAGGAGAGAAGCTCTTTTTTGGCTGGCAGGATGACGATGATGCCCGCATCAGAGATGGTCAACTTGTCTTGCGGGAAAAAGGGGAGAAGATTGTTATTGCCCTGCCCGAAAACGCTGTCGGCTTTGCTGCGGAAAATTTTGCTGCAGCCGCTCTTGCTCTGCGGGCAGCAGGAGTTTTGCCGCAGCAGATAGAAGAGGGCTTTGCCCGCTTTACCCGCCCGCCGCACCGGCTGGAGGAGGTGGCAGAAATTGCGGGCGTTCTCTATATCAACGACTCCAAGGCAACCAATACCGGTGCGGTGCTTGGTGCCTTGCAGCAGCAAAGTCGCCCGGTGATTCTTATTGCCGGAGGGCGGGGCAAGGGTGAGGATTATTCACAGCTTTTGCCGCAGGTAAAAGAGAAGGTGCGGGATCTGATTGTTATTGGCGAGGCGGCAGAGGAGATTGCTGCAGCCCTTGCTGGTAGCACCAAAATACACGCCGCATCCTCTCTTGAGCAGGCGGTACTATTGGGAAGCGAGTTGGCATCCTCGGGGGATGTTGTGCTGCTCTCTCCTGCCTGCGCCAGCTTTGATATGTTTTCCAGCTATGGCGAGCGGGGAGAGTGTTTTTGCAAGGCAGTGGCAAAACTTCGGGGAGAAAAGGGATGAAAGGTAAAAAAGAGCGGAAAATCCGCCTGCTACTCACTGGCGGCGGCACTGGAGGGCATCTCTTTCCAGCCATTGCCACAGCGCAGAAGTTTCAGCAGGAAGGTGAGGTAGAGGTGCTCTTTGTTGGTACCCGCCGTAAGCTTGATGCCGACAGCCTTTCCCGTTATGGCTTTACCGCAGAGACCATCACCAGCTCTGGGATTAAGGGGAAAAGCCCGCTGCAATTATTAAAGGCTCTTTGTGCATTGCCGGTTGGGTATCTGCAGGCACTCTCTATTTTGCGTAAATTTTCGCCCGATATTGTTTTCGCTGTGGGCGGCTATGTTACCGGGCCGGTGGTGATGGCGGCAGCAAAACTGAAAATTCCTGTGGTGCTGCATGAGCAGAACTCTATCCCCGGTCTGGCTAACCGTAAATTGGCACCATTTGCTCGCAGGGTATGCTTTTCTCTGCCGGGAGCGGAAAACTTTTTTGCTAAGGAAAAAACGGTTTTTACCGGTAATCCGGTGCGTGATGCCATCTTGCAGCTGGCAGCGAAAAAAGAGCAGAAAGGAGATGATAAAAAAACCGTGCTGGTGCTGGGCGGCAGCCAGGGTGCTCATGCCCTTAATGTTCTGGTGCCGCAGGCTATTTCCCATATCTCTGTAAGGTATGCAATGGATACGGCACAGGAGCTTACCGTAATCCATCAATGCGGCAGCAGGGATGTGGCTGCGGTGCGCAAGGCCTATGCTGAAATTTCCGGAAAAAATGGTGCTATCAATGCCGAAGTTGAGCCGTTTTTTGCCGATATGGCAGCAGTCTATTCCCGTGCCGATGTGGTTATTTCACGGGCAGGGGCAACTACGCTGGCGGAGTTGGCGGTACTTGGTAAACCGGCAGTGTTGATTCCTTATCCTTATGCAGCCGATGACCATCAAACCAAAAATGGTCAGTATTATGTCGATGGCGGCGGTGCCCTGATGTTTGCCGAAGCGGCACTTGATGTCCGCTTGCTGGGAGAATGTGTTGGCGGATTATTGACCGATACTGCGAGCAGACAAAAGATGTCTGCGGCGATGAAAAAGCTGGCTGTCTCCGATGCTGCCGAAAGAATTATGGCGGTCTGTCAGCAGGTGCTGGGTGGGGATAGCGGAGGCTGCAATGTATAAAAAGAGGCACCATATTCACTTTGTCGGCATTGGCGGTATTGGTATGAGTGGGCTTGCCGAGCTGCTGCTTAATCTGGGCTATATCGTTTCCGGCTCTGATCTGGGGGCATCAGAGATTACCAAGAAGCTGGAGCGATTGGGTGCTTCTATTGTCAAAGGGCATCTGGCAGAGGCGGTACGTGGAGCCGAGGTGGTGGTTACCTCTTCGGCCATTGCGCCGGATAACCCGGAGGTGGTCTATGCCAGAGAAAATAATATCCCGGTGATTATGCGTGCCGAGATGCTGGCGGAAATTATGCGGCTGAAAAAGTATGGTATTGCCATTGCCGGCAGCCATGGCAAAACCTCCACCACCTCGATGACCAGCTGGATGCTGGCGGCTGCCGGGCTTGACCCCACCATCGTTATTGGTGGCAAGGTTGATGCCCTGGGCGGTAATGCCAAGCTGGGAGCAGGGGAGTTTTTGGTGGCCGAGGCCGATGAGAGCGATGGCTCTTTTCTCAAACTCTCTCCGGTGATTGAGGTGGTAACCAATATCGATCTGGAACATCTTGATTACTATCGTGATCTTGAGCATATAAAGGAAATTTTCTTGCAGTTTATCGATAAAATTCCTTTTTATGGTACCGCCATTGTCTGTCTTGATGACCCCAATATCGCAGCCATTCTGCCGCAGATCAGAAAACGGGTAACCACCTATGGCCGTACCCCTCAGGCCGATATTTATAGCGACCGGGTAGAGTGGTGTGGCAGCCGCATCCTTTTTAATGTTAAACGGGGAGGGGAGGAGCTGGGCGAAATCAGCATTACTCCGCCGGGGCTGCACAATGTCTATAATGCCCTGGCAGCGGTGGCTGTTGGGCTGGAGCTGGAGATCGACTTTGAGAGCATTCGCAGTGGTTTGAGCAGCTATGGAGGGGTACAGCGGCGGATGCAGCATAAGGGTGAGGCCGCCGGGATAACGGTGGTGGATGACTATGGCCATCATCCCACCGAGATTGTCGCCACCCTTAGCGCAATAAAAAAGGCATGGCCGGAAAAGCGGCTGGTAACCTTGTTTCAACCCCATCGTTATAGCCGAACTCAAGGGCTGATAAGGGAGTTTTCCACCTGCTTTCATTTGGCCGATCTGCTGGTACTATGCGATATCTATGCGGCATCGGAAGAGCCGATTGAGGGGGTGGACAGTGAATATTTGCAGGGTGAAATCCGCCAGCATGGGCAGAAAAACGTGCTTTATCTGGGCGATGTAACAACCCTTGCCAGCGAGGTCCGCCCCTTGTTGCAGGAAGGTGATCTGGTGCTAACCCTGGGTGCCGGTAATATTGTGCATGTTGGCGAGGAGCTTTTGAGCCTGCTGGAGGACGGAAATGCTAACCGCTGACCTGCGTGAGCAGCTTGCTGCGGGCATTACCAGTGCTGCCAGCGAGGTGCGGTTTGATTACCCCGTAAAAAGGCATACCACCCTTGGCATTGGCGGTGTGGCTGCCGCTTTTGTGGTGGTGAGCACCAAAGATGAGCTGGCCTTTATGCTGCAATTTGGCAGAGAGCAGAATCTGCCGCTGCTCTGTCTTGGAAAAGGCTCGAATGTGCTGCTTGCAGCAGAATACTTCCCTGGAATTGTCTTTCGCTTAGGTGGGGTTTTTGCTGAAATAGCGGTGGAAGAAGAGGGGGATACCGGGGGAGTGGTTTATTGTGGTGCCGGGGTTGGCCTTGGCCGTTTAAGCAGGTTTTGCATTGAGCAGGGCTTTAGCGGGCTGGAGTTTGCCGCAGCAATTCCTGGAACAGTAGGTGGTGCGGTGTTGATGAATGCTGGTGCCTGGGGGAGGGAGATGGCCGGAGTTACCCATAGTGTTGAGTTGCAGGGGGTGGAGGGTTCTCTTGTTGCAACAGGCGATATGCTCGATTTTATCTATCGCCGCTGGCCCTGGCTGCAACGGCAAGATGAGAAGCTGGTGATTATTGGTGTAAGGCTGAATCTCACCCGGGATACAAGCGAAAGTATCTCTGCCCGCTGCCGGGAACTTGCCGTAAGGCGAAAAAAAACGCAGCAGGTGAAAAAGCCCTCTGCCGGCTCTTTTTTCAAGAATCCGCCGCAACAGAGTGCAGGCAGATTGATTGAGAGCTGCGGGCTGAAGGGCTTGCGGGTAGGTGATGCAATGGTGGCAGAGGAACATGCCAATTTTTTTGTCAATATGGGGGAAGCTACCGCTGCCGATATGCTGGAGTTAATGGAGCGTGTGCAGCAGAAGGTGGAGAGCATACACGGAATACGGCTTGAGCCGGAGGTAAGAATTATCCGCTGAGGGCTTATTTTTTATGGCGTTTTTACGGTGTTGTTTTTATAAGGAAATGGAAACGATAAATTGTTAGGAAGAAAGGGAAAAAGAACGCCTCCCCGTTATCAGCAGGGAGTGCATATTGGCAGCAGAGCAGGCGGGACAGCCGGGAAAGCTGTTTTTTCTCGTTTCTTCAATAAAATATCAGGGAAATTAAGAGGTTTTCGCCACCGGGCAAGGCCGGTTTCGCCAGTGCCATCCGTTGCAGCTATCGGTATAGCGGCTGCGGGGGAGAGGCCGAAATGGGGGAGAAAAATTCTCCTCTTGCTTGTTCTGTTTACGGTTTGCTGTTATGGTGGATTGCGCCTTGCTGTTTTTGCTATCGACTCAACCCGAGGCTATCTGGCAACGGCGAAGATTCTTGCTGTTGAGCATATTGAAGTAAGGGGAAACCGCATTGTGCCTGCGCAGAGAATCATCAGTGCGGCGCAGCTTGTTGAGCATAAAACAAGTATGCTCTCTGTTGGCGAAGATGCGGTCAGACAGCGGGTTGCGGCAATCCCCTGGATAAAGGCTGCCCGCATCAAAAGAGAGTGGCCAGCCAGCGTGGTAATTGAGGTAGAGGAGGAAAAGCCCCTTGCACTGCTGGTAAAGGAAGAGAAGAAGGGACAGCAGATCTACTATATGGATGCCCATCGTAGAGCATTCTTGGCGACAACGCCAGGAGGTGTGCTTGATTTTCCGGTTATTACCGGCATCTCCTTGTTGGAGAATGAAGAGGCAAAAGGGCGGGTACTTGCCGAAGTACTTGTTTTTTTGCGCAAGGTGAAGAACAACAATCCATATCTGTCGATGCGTTCACTCTCTGAAATCCACTGTACCAAAGTTTTTTGGGCAAGGGCGATATCAAAAGGAAATATCAGCGGTTGATAGAGGTGTTAAAACCGCTCTATAAAAGCCGTAAGGGCGTCAGGCAGATAGAGAGTGTTTCTTCTATCCGCATGGAATATCTCAAGGATAAGGTGCTGGTTACAACTGCACAGCAAGAGGAAGACAGGTAAGACGATGAGAGAGAAGCCGACAATTGATCATAACGGCGGGGAGATGCCGGCAGACAAGGATGGTGTGGTCTCCCGTGTTGCTGAAGGGCGTCAGGAAGAGGGCGAGATTATTGTTGGTCTTGATATCGGAACCACCAAGATCTGCTGCATTGTTGCGGAAGTCATTGATCATGAAATTGAGATTATCGGTGTTGGTATTGTCCCCTCTTTGGGAATGAAGAAGGGGGTGGTGGTCAATATCGAGAGTACTGTTGCCTCTATCCGTCAGGCGGTGGAGATGGCTGAAAGAGATGCCTATATCGATTTGAGCGGTATGGCTGTTTATGTGGGGATTGCCGGTAACCATATCAAGGGCTTTAACAGCCCCGGTATCCTGACGGTGAACCGGGAGATTCGCCCCGCTGATATTGCTGCCGTTATTGCTGCCGCTAGCACGGTAAAAATTTCTGAAAATCAGCAGATTATCCATGTGCTGGAGCAGGAATTTATGGTGGATGATCACACCGGTATCCAGAATCCGGTGGGGATGACCGGGGTACGCCTTGCTACCAACGTGCATATTGTAACCGCTGATAATACTGCGGTGCATAATGTGGTTACCTGCTGCCGTCAGGCAGGGCTTGAGGTGCGGGAGCTGGTGCTGGAGTCTATCGCTTCATCCTATGCGGTGCTCAGTAAGGATGAGATGGAGCTGGGCGTTGCCCTGATTGATATTGGCGGCGGCACCAGTGATCTGGCCATCTTTTATGATGGTGCCATTCGCCACACCTCGCAGGTGAGTCTGGGCGGGCATAATCTTACCAATGATGTTTCGGTGAGTCTGCGCACGCCGCTGCAAGATGCCGAGCAGCTCAAGGAGGATTTTGGCGGTGCCATTGCTGCAGCAATCAAGGCCAATATGGTTATTGATGTACCGGCAGTGGGTGCCCGTGAACCCCGGCGCACGGCGCAGAGAACGCTGGTTGAGATTCTTGAATCACGGATGATTGAGATTTTGGAGATTCTCAATAATGAGCTGGTCGCCTCTGGCTGGAAGGAGAAGATCAAGGGCGGTGTGGTGCTGACCGGGGGCACTGCCCTTCTGGTCAATCTGGCACAGTTGGCCGAACAGGTGTTTGATCTGCCAGTGCGGATAGGTTCTCCCCAGGAAATTTGCGGCAAGGAGGAGCTGCTGCACAGCCCGCGTTGTACCACCGGGGTGGGGCTTGTCCTTTATGGCAAGAAACAGGGAGAGGTTGCCGGGCCGGTGGAGACCGGAACCTGGGGTAAATTCAAGGCGTGGTTTGCAAGGATGTTTTAGGAGTGGCGCAGGAAGGGAAAAACCTTTACCTTATCGGTTTTTGCTTTTCGTTGCGGTTTGGGAATGCTATAATTGGAAGATAAAATATTTTTCCATATAGATAATTAACGGTAAAGAAACGAGGGTGTTACATCTTCGTAAAAGGCATGGATTAAGGGGGGCTGTATGCCGTTTAGAATGGTTGAAGCAGAAGATATGGCGGTAGCGAATGTCAAGGTTATTGGCGTTGGCGGCGGCGGTGGTAATGCTGTCAATACCATGGTCGATAACAAGATAGAAGGCGTTACCTTTATCGCCGCCAATACCGATCAACAGGCACTGGATAAATCCCATGCCGATATTATGCTGCCCCTTGGCAAAGATGTTACCGGCGGTCTTGGTGCGGGGATGGATCCCGAAAAAGGAAGGGCAGCGGCCATTGAGTCGGAAAGTGATATTCGTGATGCCCTTAAAGGTTCGGATATGGTGTTTATCACCGCAGGTCTTGGTGGTGGCACCGGAACGGGGGCAGCACCGGTGGTGGCGCGCATCAGCAAGGAATTGGGGGCGTTGACCGTGGCGGTTGTTACCAAACCTTTTGTTTTTGAGGGGAAACTGCGCTCCAAATATGCAGAAGCTGGTTGGCAGTCGCTAAAAGAGAATGTCGATACCATTATCACCATTCCCAATGACCGCCTGCTGGGGATGATGGAGCCAAACGCCAAGATGAAGGGGATGATGGCGCAGGTTGATAGCGTTTTACTCCATGCAGTAAAAGGTATCAGCGATTTGATCAACGCTTCCGGGCAGATCAATGTCGACTTTGCCGACTTGCGTACCGTAATGAAGGAGGTCGGTTCTGCGGTGATGGGCTGCGGCGAGGCGAGCGGTGAAGGGCGAGCCAAAGAGGCGGCAAGGAAGGCCATTGATAACCAGCTGCTGGAAGATTCTGGCATTGATGGTGCCCGCGGCGTACTGGTGAATATCTCTGCATCAGAAGAGACCCTTACTCTGCTGGAGTATCAGGAGGCCTCGGAGCTTATCCATGAAAAGGCAGACGATGATGCCCGTATTATCGTTGGTCTGCTTTATGATGAAAGTCTTGGTGATACCATGCGGGTTACGGTTATTGCCACTGGCGTTGGCGAGGTGTTTGAACCGGTAGGCAATACCACCTTTGCCCCCCAAAATGGCGATGGTGGCGGCAGCCCCGCTGTTAGCAGAGAGGGCGAGCTGATACAAAAAGGAACGCTGGCCTCACCCCATCCACGGCGTGGTGTTCGTCTGCCGGGCAGCCGCTTTGATAGTCTTGGTACCACCCCGAAAGGGGTGAGCAGCCGTTGGGGCGATAATGAAGACCTGGATATGCCCACTTATCTGCGCAGGAATGCAAACTAGTGTTTTCTTTTTATTGTGCGGCGTTGTCGCAGAGTATGTTTTGAGTAGTGTTTCATAACCGATAGTTTTTTCTGGCAGGCCTGTAATTGTTATTACGGGTCTGCTGTTTTTGGAGAGTTAAAGAAAAAATACCTGGCAAGATTTTATATTTTATAAAAAATTCAAAAAAAGATGGCTCGTAGAGAGTTCTATAAAAATTCCGTAAAAGAGAGAGGGGATGAATCTGAATCTGGTCTTGGCTCTTTTAAGCTGGTCAAGTATTTCTCTTTTTCCAGTCTTGGTGTTATGCTCTTTTGCACCTTTTTGCTCTCCTGGCTTATCTCCAATAATGCCCGCACGGTGATGCTCACCCAAAATGAGGAGTATTCACGCCTTCTTGCTGAAAATATCAACCAGCAGGTTTTCCGCCGTTTTGTCCTTCCCGCCGTTATTCGCTATGGAGAAATATCCTTACGCAAACCGGAGCAGGGAGACGGTAACCATCTATGATTCCAGCCGTAATGTTATCTCGTATTCCACTAATGCTGCACTGGTGGGCAAGGAGAATCTGGGCAGAGAGGAGTATAAAAAAGCCTTAAGAGGTGAGGCTTCGGCTCGCCTGCGCTATACCGGCTCGGTATTGAGCCTGCTCCATCTGGCTGGAGATGTTGAATGCCGCCTGAACACCTTTATTCCTTTTCGTCAACTTTCCCGTAGTGGCAAGGAGAGCGAAAATATTATGGGAGTGGTGGAAGTGCAGAAGGATCTCACTGGTAGTTACACCAATATCCTCCGTTTTCAGGGCAGGATTATGATTGTCTCCTGCCTGCTGATGGGTGGGTTGTTTTTGATTTTGCGCTCTATTGTCTCCCGTGCGGGAGAAAAGTTGGAGAGAAGGGCAAAGGAGCAGCGGCGACTACAAGAAAAACTTGATCAGGCGGAGCGATTGGCGCATCTGGGAACGATGATTGCCACCGTCAGCCATGAATTGAAAAGTCCGCTTGGTATTGTGCGCAGTACCGCAGAGGTGCTTGCCAGCCGTATTGAAAAATATGCGCCGGGGAATGAGCAGCTGGCTCAGATTGTGGTGAAGGAGGCGGAGCGGCTTAACGGCATTGTGGTGGAGTTTCTCGATTTTGCCAAGCCACAAAATATGCAGTTCAAACCACAAAATATCAACGATATTTGCCGCTCGGTACTCACCTTTTTGCAGCCGGAATTGCACAAAAACGGCATTGAGCTGACAACCCGTTTCTCCCCTTCAATTCCGCTCCTTCCGCTGGATAAAGATCAGCTTTACCGCGCCTTGTTAAATATCTTGCTTAACAGTATTCAGGCAATGCCGGAAGGTGGCGAGCTGGTGGTAATGAGCAAGGGGCGTGAGCATGGCGGCATTGAACTCGCAATTGCCGATACCGGCGTGGGGATGGATGAAGAGGTGGTTCGTCAGATTTTTACCCCGTTTTATACCAAAAAACGTAAAGGAACCGGTCTTGGCCTGCCTATTGCCAAGGGTATTATCGAAAAGCATGGTGCTTCTGTGGCGGTTACCAGTCAGGAAGGGAAAGGGACGAGGTTTCTGCTTGTCTGGGGAGAGTGAGTTTTATCTTGCTTCGAAAAGGTTTTCCTGAGGGATTTCTGTTGCAGAGTTTTGTTCATATGTGTAAAACACTGGTGATGTGCAGGCTGATGCAGTGAACAGAAAGAACAAGACTAAGGAGGAGATATGGCAAAAAAAATTCTGATAATAGGCGGCGTTGCCGCAGGGCCAAAGGCTGCCTGTCGGTTAAAGAGGGTGATGGCTGATGCCGAGGTAACAATTGTTGATCAGGACAGTCTGATCTCCTATGGAGGCTGCGGTATTCCCTATTTTGTTTCAGGAGATGTTGCCGATGAAAAGGAGCTGCGCTCCACCAGTTTTCATATGGTACGTGATCCACTGTTTTTCAAAAATGCCAAAGGTGTTACGGTAAAGACCAGAACCCGGGCAGTGGCGATCAACCGCCAGGAGAAGACGGTACGTCTGCAAGACTTGGAGAACAATAAGGAGTATGAAGAGGGCTATGATACTCTTCTTTTGGCAACTGGTAGTGCGCCGGTGGTACTGCCCATTGCCGGCAGCGATGCCGAAGGTGTTTATACCATCAGTGATATGCATAAGGCCATTGCCATTAAGGAAAAACTGGCAAAGGGAGAGATTGGCAAGGCGGTTGTTATTGGCGGCGGAGCCATTGGCGTAGAGATGGCAGAGGCCTTTGCCGATCTATGGGGAGTTGCAACCACTCTGGTTGAATTTCAGCCGCAGATTTTTCCCGGACTTATGGATGAGCCAATCGCCCGTATGATGGAGAAGACCCTGCGGGATAATGGGGTGGAGGTCTTTACCTCTGAAGGGGCTGAGGAGATAATTGTTGCCGGTGGCAAGGCGGTTGGGGTACGCACTGCCCGGCGCACGCTTGATGCCGATATTGTTATTATGGCAGCAGGTGTGCGCCCCCGCAGTGAGCTGGCAGCAGAGGCCGGGTTGCAGGTTGGGGCACGTGGCGGTATCACCGTCAATAGCCGTATGCAGACCTCTGATCCTAATATTTATGCCGCTGGTGATTGTGTGGAGGTACCGCATCTGGTAAGCGGCAGGCGCATGGCCTTTCCCTTAGGTTCTCTGGCCAATCGTGAAGGCCGGGTGGCAGCGGATAATATTGCCGGTCGGGCTGCCGAGTTTAAGGGGGCGGTGGGCAGTTTTATTGTCAAGGCCTTTGATCTGGCCGTTGGTTCGGTGGGGCTGACCCTTACTGCGGCTCGTGCTGAAGGCTTTGATGCCGATATTTCATGGTCATCGCCAATGGATCGAGCCCACTTTTTCCCGGATCGGGGGCTGCTCAATATCGGGCTGGTTTTTGATCGCAGCAGCCGCAAGGTGCTTGGCCTGCAGGGGGCAGGGCCTGCCAATGATGCGCTTTCGGTGCGTATTGATGCGGTTGCTGCAGCAATTACTGCAAGGGCAACTATTGATGATATTGGCATTGCCGAGATGGCCTATGCTCCGCCATTTAATTCGGCCATTGACCCAATCAATGCTGCAGCCTATGTTGCCGATAATCTCTGTCTGGGTTTGATGCGTCAGATTGACCTGGCCGAATTTAATGCCTGGATGGAAAACCCAAGTGCGCATCCAGATTGGGTGGTGGTTGACGTGCGCCATGCCATAGAGACCGAGCCGTATGTAGAAAAATATGGAGAGCAGTGGCTCTCTTTGCCTTATGATGCGGTAAGAGAGAGGTATGGTGAGCTGCCCAAAGATAAACAGCTGCTCATTTTCTGTAACGCTGGATCCCGCTCTTTTGAAGTGCAGGTTGTTTTGCAGCAGTGCGGTATTGAAAACAGCCTTGTTGTGCCGGGTGGGTTCAATCTTCTGCGGCGGATGGGAGCAGCCTGGCTGCCGGTGAAATAGAGAGCAGCACTATTTTGCTGTCTGGCGCAGCCATTCTCTTGTTGCTGAATTAACCTCGCTGGTAATCAATGTAGGTTTGTAGAAAACCTATTATGTTATGCTTGCGAGGTTTTTTTATGTTGTATTTTTTCTGGTAACTGTTTTGGGGAGAAGTTTCTTTTTTCCCTCATTGCAATAGTTCTTCGTTTTGGCTAGGATGGTCGGCGTCTTGGGGAAGCAGGCATGGAGCCTGTCTGTTTGCCGGGGATATTTACCCGGGTGTTTTTTATGGAGACGAGATATGCGTCTGCTACAAATTTTGCTGTTTTGTTTGATAATATTTACCATTGCTGGGTGTCATAATACCCCGGTGCGTCATCTGGCGGCAGATGCCGGACGGCTTGATGTTGGGGCTTCTACCGGTAGTGAGGTTCTTGCTATTTTTGGAACGCCCGACCGCCAGATTGAACAGGAAGGCGGCTCTGTCTGGGTTTATGAAGAAAAGAAGGCGGGGCTGGTAGAGGATTTGCCGCTGCTTGGCGACGGGTTGGGAAGTGCCGAGCAGGTGCAGCTGCTGGTTCATTTTGCCGGTGATACGGTGAGCAAGGTTGTCTATCGTGCCGTTGATCCCGACGATCTGCGGTGGGGACAGAGCCATCAGGAGGAGTAGATCTGTGCATCCTGCCGATTTTTCTGCTGATCTATATGCGCTTAGGCGTCGCCGCATGGTGGAAGAGCAGCTTGTCAGCCGCAATATTTACGATGAGCGGGTACTTGCCGCAATGGCAGAAGTTCCTCGGCACTGTTTTGTTGGTGAAGAACTTCTGGTCAAGGCCTATGGCGACTATCCGCTGCCTATCGGTGCCGGGCAGACCATCTCTCAGCCCTATGTTGTTGCTGTTATGACCCAGGCACTGCAATTGCAAGGTGATGAAGTTGTACTTGAGGTGGGTACCGGTTCGGGGTACCAGACGGCGGTGCTGTCGCAGCTTTGTCATCAGATCTACAGTGTGGAACGGATCAATGCTCTCTTGGTACGGGCAAGGCAGACCTTTAGTAATCTGCATTACTACAATATCCGCTCTCACCTCTCCGATGGCACCCTTGGCTGGCCAAAGAACGGGCCTTATGATGCGATTATTGTTACCGCAGGGGCACCGGAAATTCCACAGCCTCTTATTGACCAGCTCAAAGAGGGCGGCAGAATGGTTATCCCGGTGGGCAGCCAGCAGGAGCAGGAGCTAAAGCTGGTGGAAAAGGTGGAAGAGGGAGGCGAGGGAGTTGTGGTTACGCCCCTTTCTCCCGTGCAATTTGTTGATCTGGTAGGAGAGTATGGCTGGAGAAAGTGAAGTGAAAAAAGGTGCCCTGCGGCGGCTCTATGATCTTTGTATGCGCTGGATCAGCGGCAAATATGGCGAGTATGTGCTGTTTGTTATCGCCTTTGTCGAATCCTCCTTCTTCCCGCTGCCGCCGGATGTTTTTTTGATCGCCATGAGTGTTGCTATCCCCAAACGAGCCTTTCGCTATGCAGCGATCTGCTCGGTTGGCTCTGTTCTGGGTGGTGCTCTGGGTTACGGCCTTGGACTGTGGTTTATGGATACGCTGGGGATGCCCATTGTTGAGTGGTATGGGCTGACAGAAAAATATGCCCTGGTGCAGGACTACTTTCACCGCTATGATATATGGGTTGTTGCCACTGCCGGTTTTACCCCCATCCCCTATAAACTGTTCACCATTACGGCAGGGGCGGTGCAGTCAAATTTTATCAGCTTTATGCTGGTCTCCCTTGCTGCCCGTTCGGCACGCTTTTTTCTGGTTGCCGGGTTGATCTGGAAATTCGGGCCGAAAATTCAGCTCTTTATTGATAAATATTTCAATATTCTCTCTTTTGCCTTTATGGTTCTGCTTATTGGCGGTTTTGTACTGATAAAGGTGGTGATGTAGAGATATTTTTACTCTTTTTGCCGGAAAATCCAGTTGTTTTCAGTCGAGTGTTTCGTTGAGAAGCGGTAGCCATTTTTCGTAAAATTTTGCAGTTGTTCTGCTGAGTTCAAACTGTTTTTTATCATAAAATCCACCATCATTCCCCGTGCCCTTTTGGAGTGGATGGGGATTGTTTTATAGCCGTCAGCCGCTTTGGCGTGGGGCTGCTGGAAAGTGATGGTAATAAAACGGCAGCCGTGTTGTTGCAGCCTTTTTTGCATAAGTACCTTTGCATATTCGTTTGAAGCCAGATTGATGATGCTCTTCTCCTCTTTTTGCTCCAGCTCTTTTATCACTGCTGTGGTAATATCCTCCTGCCAGAATTGATAGAGATTTTTCTTTTGCAGGGGAGAAAATTTCAGCCCCATCTCCAGTCGATAGGGCTGCATAAGATCAAGAGGGCGCAGTATGCCATATAGCCCGGAGAGGATAATCAGGTGGTTTTGCGCATGGTCAAGCTCTTTTTCATCATAGTTTCCACACTCTATCATTGCATAGGCATCGCCCTGAAAGCTGTAGAGTGCCGGGTGGGCGTTGTGCTGGTGAAAAGGTGTTGTAAAGTTGTGAATCAGGCGGTAGGTTGCTTCGGTGAGCTTGGGGCTGGTTTTCATCAGTTGCGCCAGCTCTGACTGGGAGATTTTTTGCAGCTCGCATATAAGTTGTGCGCTTTTACCAAGGAATTGCGGCATGGTTGACGGCAGCTTTGTTACTGGAAGTGGTTCTTTTTCTTGAGTTTTTGATGGCGCAATAATCAGCAGCATGGAACATTCCTTTTTTCTGTTTTCGTTTATTTTATAATGAGGAGGAGATAATGGCAGATGATACCTTGCAGCAGTCGCAAATACAAGAGATAGAGCGTTTTCTTCAAGGATGGAGTGGCAGTGGTCAGCAGGTGAAATCTCGGGTGCGTTTTTTTCTTGATCATCTGCTGGCAAAAGAAGGGGTGGATATTGAATTTGTTGCCCGGCCAAAGGTGAGCTACTCCCTGCGCCCCAGCCGTAAGGAGCAGCAGGCAGCGGGGCGGTCTCTTTTTGCCATGATAGATATTATTGATGATGATCCTGATCAGCGGTGGCTCTCTGTCTGTTTTTATGGTGATATGATCAATGACCCCGACGAGCGAGGAGAGCTTATTCCTGGCGGGCTCGCCGGTGCAGATGGCTACTGTTTTGATATGTTTGATGATGATCAGGCATTGGCGGAATATATTTTGGTGCGTCTCGATGAGGCGGAACTCGCCGCCAGAGGATAGATGGCAGAAAAGAGATGGAAAAGAAAGAGCAGAGACAGCAGTATGAGCAGAGCCAAAAGGCTGTTGCCGCCCTGGAAGAGGGCGACGCTTTTGCAGGGATTTTGGCGGTAAAATCTGCCCACACAGGGACAACCAGAACCGGCAAGTCTTATCTCCGCTTGGTGTTGATGGATAAAAGTGGTGAACTGCACTGCCCTGTCTGGGAAAAGGCCGAAGAAGCCGCCTCTTTTTGCACTACCGGTGCCTTTCTTTTTTGCCGGGGAAAGATCAGCTTTTATGGTGGCCAGAAACAGCTGCAGCAGGAGGTGCTTGCTTCGGCTGATTCGAGAGAGGTTGATCTCGCTCTTTTTCAGAAGGAGACCAGTAAAGACCGACAGCAGATGGCGGGTGAGCTGCTGGCTCTGGTGGGCAGTATTAAAGATGCTGCCTTAAAGGGTTTGCTGCAAAATTTCTTTGGGAGAGGAGCTTTCTGGCAGCAGTTTCAACAGGCCGCTGCCGCCAAAGGGGCGCACCATGCCTATGTTGGCGGGCTGCTTGAGCATACTCTCTCTTGTGCCAGGCTGGCAGAAAATCTGGCTGCCCATTATCCAGGAATAAATCGAGATCTCCTTATTGCTGGTGCCCTGCTCCACGATATTGGCAAGGTAAAAGAGATGGAGTTTTGCGGGGTGGTAGTGGAGTATACCGCCGAAGGTCGATTAAAGGGGCATCTGGTGCTGGGCAGCGAGATGATTGCCGCCGCTGCCGCCACTATCCACGCTTTTCCTGAAGAGTTGCTTAAGCAGTTGCAGCATCTGGTACTTAGCCATCATGGCCGTTTTGATTTTGGTTCGCCGGTGCTGCCGATGACTCCTGAAGCCCTGCTGCTTTCCATGCTCGATGATATGGATGCCAAGATGAATATGGTAGAGCAACTGCGTGAAAAGATGGAGCCTGGCAAGCACTCCTTTACCGAATATCAGCGGCTGCTTGAGCGTTATCTCTACCTCTCCGGCTATGATGAGACGGCACCGGCTGTGCAGGAAAAATGTAAATCGCTGCCAGCAGCCTGCTCTTCTAGTCAGCCTCTTTTATGGAGGGATGAGTGATGGCGGCTCCGGTTGTTCCCCCACTCTCCTGCATGGAGCTTTTTGGGCAAAAGAGGGCGAAAAAGATTGTTGCCAGCGTCTTTGCTCGTCAGCGGGTGCCTCACGCCTTTCTTTTTACAGGGCCTGATGGTGTGGGGAAGGCTCTTTTTGCCAGAGGGGTGGCAGCAGCGATGAACTGTGAGCAAAAAAAGGGGCAAAGCCCTCTCTTTTCTTGTGGAGAGTGTGCTTCTTGCAGGAAGATTATCCACGATAACCATCCCGACTATCAGGTTGTTGCCCCGCAAAATGGTGTGATCAAAATCAGCCAGATCAGGCAGCTGATAAAAGCACTGGAGTATCCTCCATATGAGGCGAAGATGCGGGTCGTTTTGCTTGAAAATGCCCATACAATGGGCAGGGAAGCCGCCAATGCCCTACTGAAAACGCTTGAAGAGCCGCAGCCGGGTAATCTGTTGATACTCACCAGCTCTCTTGCACAAAAAATGCTGGAAACCATCTCTTCTCGCTGCCAGAAGATCCCCTTTTTTCCCTTGCAGCATAGTGATGCTGCTGCCGTTTTGGCTAAATATGGTCTTGATGCCCGCGAGGCGGCACTTGTTGCGGAGTTGACAGAGGGCAGCCCCGGGCTTGCCTTGACACTGCATCAAACCGGGGTTGTGCCACTCTGGCAGGAGCTTATCGTTTTTCTGGTAAGCCCTGTCAAAAGAGAGAAGGGAGATGGCGAGGAGGTTTTTGTCTTGCTTGATTTTGCCGAGAAAATGGCAGCACTGGAGGAGCATCTTCCCACTCTTTTCGGGCTGTTTCGCCGCTGGTTTCGTGATCTGCTGCTTGATGATTGTCGCTCTCTTGCGCTCTACGGCAACGATTTTGTGGGTGATATGGCAAAATACTGGAATAAGGAACAATTATCTGCTAGACTGTCGGCTTTGGAGCAGGCGGAGAGGGCTTTGGGTCGTAATTGTCGGCGCATTTCCGTATGCGAAACGCTGCTTTTTGCATTGCGGGCGTAACAGAATCAACAGAATTAAGAAGATGTCAGTCTGATGACAGTACAGATAATGACCGCAGAGAAGAAAGAAAAGAGGAGCAGGGAAGGGTTCTGCCGGGTCTGTTTTCGCCCGGGAAGCCCCCCACAGACAGCTGTTGCCGCCATTGGCAGCTTGTCTGAACAGGCGGTGGTTATGGTGCGTACCGATCACGGTATGGAGCCGGCGGTTTTTATGGAATTTGTTCCGGCGGTGGTTGGTGGAGCAGCAAAGGAGGCGATGCCTGTGATGCCTGAAGTGGTGGCCGCTGCCGATGAAGATGAGTGTCAGCGTTATGCATCGTTGCAGCTGCAGGAAGCCCAGGCGCATGAGAATTGTAATCAGCTCATAGAGAAACATCAGTTGTCGATGAAACTGGTGCGGGTGGAGCGATTTTTTGACGGCAGCAAGATCATCTTCTATTTTACCGCAGAGAGCCGGGTCGATTTTCGTGCTCTGGTAAAAGATCTGGTGCAACGCTTCCGTACCCGTATCGAGATGCGGCAGATTGGGGTGCGCCATGAAACACGAATGCTCGGTGGTTTGGGGCCTTGTGGCCGAGAGTTTTGCTGCAGCTCGCATTTGAATACTTTCTCTTCGGTATCAATAAAGATGGCCAAGGAGCAGGATCTGCCGCTTAATCCCAATAAAATTTCTGGTGTCTGCAACCGCCTCTTCTGCTGTCTTGCCCATGAATATACGGGGTACAAGGAGATACGGCGCAAGATGCCCAGACCAGGCCGCAAGATAAGTATCAATAAAGAGAGCTTTATTGTCCGTCGGCAGGATGTGATACGACACCAGCTTATCGTGGAGAATAGTGCCGGAGAGGAGCTGGTGCTGGATGAAAAGGAGTGGGGAATGGCTCTTGTAAGAGAACAGAAAACCAGAGAGTTCCGCCCCCATAGAGAAGAGAGAGGATGATCGTGCAGAAAAAGCTTGTTTTTTCTGCGTTAATTGTATAGCAGGAAGAGATGACAACCTATATTACCACGCCGATTTACTACGTTAATGCAGTACAACCGTTTCCGCCGTTTGTGTGGGGAGAGGGTGCGCTTTCAGACGGGTACCGATGAGCATGGCGATAAGATCGTTGAAGCGGCAGAAAAAAACGGGGTAAGCCCCAAAGAGTATGTTGATATCATCAGCGGCAAATTCAAGGCAATCTGGCCGCAGCTTGATGTTGAGGCTGATCGCTATATCCGCACTACCGATACCGACCATATCGCCGTAGTACAAAATATTTTGCAGCAGGTTTACGATAAGGGCGATATCTACTTTGATAAATATACCGGGCTGTACTGTAAGGGGTGCGAGCGTTATCTCACCGAAAAAGAGCTGGTTGATGGTAAGTGTCCCGATCATCAGAAGGAACCAGAGCTGATTGAGGAAGAGAACTATTTTTTTCGCATGTCAAAATATCAGCAGATGCTGCTTGAACATATCGAGACCCATCCCGATTTTATCACCCCGGAGCGGTATAAAAATGAAGTGTTGGCTCTGCTGAAGGAGCCGCTGGGCGATCTCTGTATCTCCCGGCCAAAGTCAAGGCTGACATGGGGGATTGAGCTGCCCTTTGATGAGAATTTTGTTACCTATGTCTGGTTTGATGCCCTGATTAACTATCTTACCGGCATCGGCTATCCGCAGGAGGAGTTCCGCTCTTTCTGGGAGGGTTGCGAGCATCTGATCGCCAAGGATATTCTAAAACCCCATGCGGTGTTCTGGCCGACCATGCTGTTTTCGCTGGGGCTGCCGCTCTATCAAAAACTGCATGTACACGGGTTTTGGAATGTGGATGATACCAAGATGAGTAAAAGCCTTGGCAATGTGGTGCGTCCCGGTGAGTTGGCGGCCACCTATGGCATTGATACCATGCGCTATTTTCTTTTGCGTGAGATGTCTTTTGGGCTTGATTCCTCCTACTCTGCCACGCTTATTGCCGGGCGGCACAATTCTGATCTGGCCAATGACTTGGGCAATCTTTTTAGCAGATCGCAGGCGATGGTGCAGAAATATAGAGGAGGCATTGTGCCGCAGCCGCAGTTGCAAAAAGAGGATACCGTATTAAAAACTGCGGCAGAGAAGATGCTGCAGCTCTATCGCCAGCATATGGCGAAATTCCAGTTCCATCTCGCCCTGCAGGCGGTGTGGGAATTTGTTGGCCTAGCCAATAAATATATTGTTGAAAATGAGCCGTGGGTACTTGCTAAAGAGGAAAAACTTTCTCCCAGGCTTGATACGGTGTTATATAATCTGGTTGAGAGCCTGCGTTTGCTTGCTCTGGTTTTGCAACCGATAATGCCCAGTGCTGCGGCAAAAATGGCAGCAGGGCTGGGGCTTGTCGCAGGTGATCTGGCGAATTTGGATAAAGATGGCATTTGGGGCGGTTTTTCTCCCGGTGCGCATCTGGGAGAGGGGGCGGCTCTTTTCCCTCGTCTGGCAAAGGAAAAAGCGGAAAAACCGGCAGAAGAAAAGAAGAAAGCTCTTGCGAAAAAGGAGAAAAAAGCTGAAACAACTGATGGCCTTATCTCCTTTGATCAGTTCAAGCAGCTTGAGTTGAGGGTGGCAGAGATTGTCTCTGCCGAACCGGTAAAAGGTTCTGAAAAACTCTATAGACTTGTTGTCAAGGCACCTGATGAGCGGGTTATTGTTGCCGGCATTGCAAAGCACTATACAGCAGCAGAGCTGGTTGGCAAAAAGGTGGTTATTGTTGCTAATCTAAAACCTGCTAAGCTGATGGGAATAACTTCTCAAGGGATGGTTCTGGCGGCCAAGGAAAAAACGGCAGATGGCGAGCGACTGGTGGTAACAACGGTTGATGGTGATATTGCGCCGGGAAGTAGCGTCGCATAAAGAAAAGGAGTGTTGTTATGTTTGTTATAAACAATTTTATGGCGGCAATAGCCCAACTGGTTAATTTTGTGCTGACCGCCTATATGTGGATTGTTATTGCCCGAGCGGTGCTTTCATGGGTAAATCCCGATCCGTATAATCCGATAGTGCAATTCCTCTATCGGGTAACAGAGCCGCCGCTGGGCTTTATCCGGCGGTATCTTCCAGTAATGGGGGGGATTGATTTTTCGCCGATGATATTGATTATGGCAGTTATCTTTTTGCAGAGTTTTCTTGTACCAACTCTGATGCAGATGGCGCATATGGGGCGAGGCCTTGGTTAGTGCCTTGCTGTGATACTTTTTGGGATTTTCTTTTTTTGGGAATTTGCAGGGGAAAAGGTATTTCAGGTTGGTAATTATTCAAAAAGTTTAGGGGGATGGTGACAAATGTTGAAACCTCAGGTGATCAGGGATCAGGAATTTGAAATAAAATTCAGAGGATATGATCCCGTTGAAGTAAAGAGCTATCTTGAGCTGCTGGCAGATGATTTCTTTGAGCTTAGTGAGGAAAAGCGCATTCTGCAGGAGAAACTTGATGCCGCCAATGAAGCCAGAGAGAAGCGGATGAAGGCGATGGGGGCACTGGAGTCTCTTGAAGGTGTTGATGACCTTGCCTCCGAGCTAAAAAGTGGTGCAATTCGCGATGAGACCATTGAAGACGTGCGGGAAAAGCTGCTTCATGCAAAATCCCGTGTTGAGATGCTGACAACGGAGAATATGGGCTATCTCTCGCAAATTGGCGATTTAAGCAAACAGCTTGAAGTGTTTGAGACAGACTCTGTTCAGGAACGCAAGGAAAAAGAAGAGCTGCTCAAGCAGGTGGCGGTATTGAGCCAGCAGAATGCCGAGTTGAAAGAAAAAAGCAGTCGTGCGGCGCAGGACAGCTCTGAATTTCAGCGTCTTTCTCAAGAAGTGGAACAGCTGCGCAACGAGAACAACCGCCTGAAAAAAGAAGAGAACAGCCTGAAGAATACTCTCGTTTCTGCACAAGGGTTCGCCGATACCCTGCGGGAAAATGCCGAGAAAGAGGCTGCCGAGATGATTGATGATGCCAAGATGGAAGCCAAGAGTATCACCGATCAGCTGGAAGTGGATGCCGCCAGACTTTCTGCTGAAATTAAGGTTCTGGAAGGGAAGAAGAGTGAGGCCCGCAGTGAGTTGCTTGCCGTTCTTCACAGCTATATTGCCGCAGTGGATGATGCCTCTGTCGGAGTTAGTGCCGATGAGCCTGTTGATGAAGATTTTGCTGCTGAGGATTCTACTGAAGATCTGGTCGACACCTTTTTTGATGATATCCCCGGAGATATTCCTGAGTAGTATATGCCTTGGCTTGGTGAGAGAAAGGATGGTGCGGTTGTCTTGTCGCTTCATGTGCAGCCGGGAGCACGGCGAACGGCTCTTGTTGGAATCCACGGGGAGCGGCTAAAGATTGCGGTGGCTCCTCCTCCGGTTGATGGCAAGGCGAACAAGGCGGTATTGAAATTCCTTGGTAAACTCTTTGGTTGTCCCTCCGGTAGTGTGAGCGTTGTTGCAGGTCATGGTTCACGGCAGAAACGGGTGGAGATTGCGACGATAACAGAGGCTGAAGTACGCCAGAAGATTGCGCAACAGCTGGAGAAATGTTGATTGATGCAGGAGGCCGAAGGGCTATGAAAAAATATATCATTGGCAACTGGAAATCGCATAAAACAACGCATGAAGGGTGTCAGTGGATAGAAGAGTTCTCTGCACTTTACCAGGAGAAAGTAGAGAGGGTTGTTGCTATTGCCCCCACCCTTATCAGTCTGGAGGGTGTTGCTGCCTTTGCTGCTGACTGCGGATTGGCTGGCCTTGGTTTTGCTGCACAGGATCTCTCCCCCTATCCCAGAGGCAGTTATACCGGAGCGGTGGCCGCCGATTTGCTAAAAGAGGTGGCGACCTATGCCATTGTTGGTCATGCGGAACGCCGCCGCTATTTTCACGAAACCACACAGGAAATTATCAACAAGGCCAGCGAAGCCGCAGATGCCGGAATCATCCCCCTTGTCTGCTTTGAAGATGTTGCCCAGTTGAGCTCTCTTGTCGTCTCTTTAACCGAGCTTGACGGCTCTTTTCTGCTGGCATATACACCGCACGATCCGGTTGTTGCGAGAAAGGCAGAGCGGGTAGAGCTGGTGGCGGAGATGGCCGCCCGGGTTCGCCGCAGTATCCCCCAGGCGGTGCTGCTTTACGGCGGTGCAGTAACGGCTGAAAATTGTGCAGACTATCTGGCCATTGATGGCATAGCCGGGCTTTTTGTTGGTGCCGCCAGTCTTGATGCCGCCAGCTTTGCCGCTATCTGTAACTGCGTTTGATTTTTATCCGTCAAAAATTGTTTTTTCCTCGGTGTTTGATAAAGACGTCGACGAAATCAAAGAGACATTCGGGTTAATCTCCGAGAAGCGTGAGGAGTTGTCTGCTCTCTTCCGCTTTCGCCTTTACTTTTTCGAGCCATTCCTCAATTTTTTCCGGGGTTACCACTATCTGATGTCTGGTAAGAATTGTCAGTGTTTCCGGTATGGAAGAGAAGAGACGGGGGTAGATCTCTTGTGGTGCAATCTCTTCTTGAGAAGTAAGGAGCAAGATGGCATCGGTGAGGTGTACAAGAGCAGGATAAAGCTCGTCTTCGCCAGCTTTTTCCGGTTGATGGTGAAAAGCCGTGCTTGCGATGAAAATATCAGGGAAAAGCCATTTTTGGGTTAGTGTTGCTCCTATGCTGCTGTGTGTGGTTTTATAGAGAGCCTGTTCTCCTTCTCCATAGTAAGGATCGTCAAGATTGCGGATAAGCAGATACTCATCCGGGTATTCCATCAGCAGGGGAATCTTGCCAATATCATGGATAAGCCCGGCAATAAACATCTCTCCTGGATCAGCATTTGTGCTTTCGCCGATAATCATCATTAGCAGGGCACTGTGGAAGGAGTGATCCCAAAAAAGAGCCGCCTTGCTGCACTGCTCCCTATTAAGAGAGGGGAAGGCGTTAAATACGGCACGACCAATAACAATGATTGCCGCACACATTGATTGATCGGGAAGAATGGCGGCAATAAGGTCTTCGGCATCACTCTCCGGGTCGGAGGTGATTGCCAGAATGCGGCTGACGGTAGCAGGGAGTGATGGTAAAAAGTTGATGTCGATTCCTGCCTGTTGTTGAATCAGGTTGTGCATATTCTGTAGTTTTTATAGAAAGAAAAATTGCTAAAATTCAAACATTATTAGTCTTCGTTAATAAGAGTATATCTGTTTCCTTCGCAGTCAAGACTCTTTTCATTTCCCTGCGGCATAAAAAGATGGTGATTCAGGTACAGCTCTTGGTATACTCTTTTTTTCTGGAAAAGAACATCTTATTGTAGAATTTATCTTCTCTGCAGGAGGGAGCTGCGTGGCAGATAGTGATATTGTTAGTAAAATTAAAGATGTTGCCGATATT
>PDWI01002218.1_pt1 | contig 29541 bp, 21 predicted proteins | sample 1430891 | NCBI WGS metagenome assembly PDWI01 (sample SAMN01162508, study PRJNA174530) | Oral metagenome, whole genome shotgun sequencing project. | biome: Marine environment; feature: Marine mammal; material: Swab sample of the gingival sulcus; isolation source: swab sample of gingival sulcus... | reverse complement strand
GTTTCCTTCAATTTTTAAGTTTATTATAATGATGATGCAAACTTGTTAAATTGTTGGAAACTTTTTCGTATCCAGACACACTTTTTTGGACGGGTATCAAATATGGACCGCTACATTACGCTTACCGAACAAGCGGGGGGACAGAATATTAATCTCCGTTTAGCAGCAGATACTAATGACACTCCCATAAAAATAGTCAGCGGCAGCCTAGAGTATAATATTACCCTTGGTACCGACTGGGAATATTATGATTACTTAGCCGGAGCCGGGACTATGACTATTTACGGTAATATTAAAAAGTTTGATTGCCACTATAATGAAATTATCGCTTTAAATTTATCACAAAATACAAATTTAGAATATCTTGATTGCAGCAATAACCAACTAAGCAACTTAGATGTATCGCAAAATACGAACTTAACAAGGCTTGATTGTGGAGATAATCCTTTAGGCATCTTAGATATATCGCAAAATACAAATTTAACAGTACTTTATTGCAGATTGAATCAACTAAATAGCTTAGATGTAGCGCAAAATACAAATTTAACAGAACTTTACTGTAGCTATAATCAACTAAGTACTTTAAATGTATCACAAAATACAGATTTAACAAAGCTTGATTGCGGTTATAATCAATTAAGTACTTTAGACGTATCACAAAATACAGATTTAACAGAGCTACGGTGCCATGGTAATCAACTTACCAACTTAGATATATCGCAAAATACAGATTTAACAGAGCTATGGTGCTATGATAATCAACTTACCAACTTAGATATATCGCAAAATACAAATTTAGAATATCTTAACTGTAACAAGAATCAAATAAGCAACTTAGATGTATCACAAAATACAGATTTAACAGAGCTTTGCTGTGCCTATAATCAACTAAGTACTTTAAATGTATCACAAAATACAGATTTAACAAAGCTATGGTGCTATGATAATCAACTTACCACCTTAGATATATCGCAAAATACAAATTTAACAAAGCTTTACTGTGGTCATAATCAAATAAATAACCTAGATGTATCACAAAATACAGATTTAAAAAGACTTGGGTGCAGTAAGAATCAATTTAGCAGCTTAGACCTATCGCAAAATCCCGGTTTGATATACTTGTCGTGTTTTGAGAACCCCTTAGACACCAAAGCCGTTGACCATTTATTTTGTTCTTTACCGGATAGAACAGTATCAGACAAAGCAAAATTGTATATATTAAATGATGAGGAGGATGCTAATCATGCAGACGTTTTGGCATCCAATAAACAAAATGCCTTGAACAAAAACTGGAAAGTGTACTATTGTGATGATTGGTACGAACCTTTGCACGACACAAACATACCCGAAACAAGCGGTGATTATGAATGCGGAAGTGGCATAAACACAATAGAAAATAAGTCAAGTATAAAGCTTTATCCAAATCCTGCCGGCAGTATGCTGAACATTGAAAGCTCCGGCATAATACACAAAGTAGAGGTATTTAATTTCTTGGGTCAATTGCTTGATGCCGTAGATATTTACAAAAAAAGCTGCCAATACAACACCGAAAAATTAAACAAAGGCTGTTATATCTTTAAAATTAACACAGAAAATGGACTCGTGGTAGAAAAACTTATCAAGGAATAATGATTTAGCCCGCATTTCGAGACTTTTGCAAAGGTAAAACTAAGTATTTAACTTTTTTAAACGGCGTAGCCCTCACGTTAATTAAGTTGGAAGCCGAGAGTTGGAAGTTAGAAGAAAATTAAGAACTGAAAATTGTTAAAGACCTTATTATCGGTTTAAACCTTAGTAGAGATAAGGAGTAAAAAACCAACAACCTTATTACCTTATTAAAAAATGCTTGCCGGAGCTAATTCTTAATCGCAAAGGATGCAAAATTCAGCAAAGAGCGCAATCGCAAATTCCCTCTTGGAGAAGAGGCTACAGGGAAATTGACTTTTCCAAAAAAACATAGAACCTTAAATATCAACAACTTAGGAGCCCAACTAATTAATAATGCGGGCTAAGCCAACATACTAAAAATGCCGGATAAAACCCGGCATTCAAATTAAAATTTATAGAAAGATAAAATTTTACTTTTCCTTTTTTTGATTTGATTTTTTTAAGCTTTCGCTTTTTTTAAACTCATCAACTTGTTGTTGAGTTGGAACATTAGGGATGTTGGTTTGATTGAGTTCCATTAATTCTTTTTGTATTTTAGACTCAACATCTTCCTTTGGTCTGTCTAATGATAAACTTGCAGCAATACTGAACACAATTAATGCAATTGCTAAAGTCCAAGTTGTTTTTTCAAGGAATTTGTTCGTTTGCACAACACCGCCAAACTGACCGGCACCTCCGCCGAATGTTGAAGATAAACCTCCGCCCTTTGAGTTTTGGGCTAAAACAATAAGTATCATTAAGACACTTGCGATAAGAATTAATATGATTGAAATCGTTAGCATTTTACTTAATTTTTTTAATTTCTTCTATTTTCGCTGCAAAGTAATCTTTTTTTTCCGGATTTTTCAAAATTAATTTTTCATAAATTTTCAAAGCATCGTCATATTTTGCCTGATTGACATAAATGCTTGCCATCATTTCGGTCTCAATAGGCGGCTTTTCTGATGATTTTTTCTCAGCCAATTCAACAGTTTTATCAATTTCCTCATCAACGGCAGGTCTTTTTACCGAGACCTCTTTTTCTACAAATTTATTTATAAGCTCTGTATTTTTATCATCTTTTTTTTCCGGCTCGTCGGATTTTTTTTTCTTAAAAGCTTCTATTCTCGCAAAAACACTGTCTGCCGCTTTCGATTCTTGATTTGTATCCGATATATTGTCCTCTGCATTTTTATCCTCCGGAACATTTTTTTGCACTTGGGAATTTTCGTCTTTCTTCTCGGCACCAATTTCTCTTATATCCTCCGGAACTTCCGCCTCCTTGTTTTCTTTTACTTTGGCAAGCATCCCGGCATCTGCATTTATTTCATTTTTCTGTTCCTGTTCTACGATAATTTGGTCTGCATCAAGATTAGTTCCCGCATCTGTTTGCGTATTGATGCGTTCATTTTTTATTTCATTTTTGGAGTCTTGTTCTATTGCAACTTGCTCTTTATCAACACTAAGTTCCACATTTTCATTCTCTTGATTAAGGGCATTTTCTTTGTCCGAGAGCTTATCATCTTCAATTAATTCAAACAACACCTCTTCTTTCTTTACATCCTCCTGCGACACAACTTCTGTTGTATCAGCGTCTATTTTGTTTTCAGTACTTGTTTCCTCAACCTCAAATTCTATAATATCATCATCAAGTTTAACTTCTTCTTTTTCTGGAACAACTGCTTCTTTAACTTTCTCTTTTTTATCCGGTTTTAGCTCGTTTTCACGCTCAAGCCCCGTAATATCCTCCTCTATCTCAATAAATTGATTTTGTTTTTTCTTCAAAGGCTTAACCGAACTTACAATTTTATTATAAATATCGTCAACATTTATCTCTTCGGCAGCTTCCTTTTTTATTTCTTCTACAATTATGTCATTTTTCCTTTTTCGTTCTCTTCTGCTACTCTCTCTGTAAATTCTTTTTGCTTCATCTCTTTTGGCTTTTGCAACTTCTTCTTTTTGTTTTATTGCAGCAAGAGATTTCTCTTCCGATTTATCCGCCTCGCTCTTGTCTGCGGTCGGAGCTATTCCGGCTCCAAAACCTGCCTGTTTGGTATATTCAATAAGTTTGTTTTCTTCAAGTAGCTTTTCATCTGCAGCAACCTTGTCCGAAATTGCTGCTGTTTCAATTTCAGAATCTGCTTGCTTGGGTTCTTCGGATATTTTAGCTTCCGGTTTATCAGGCTCATCCTTATCCGAATTTGTAGCTGTTTCAATTTCAGAATCTGCTTGCTTGGTATATTCAATAAGTCTTTCTTTTAACTTATCTGCCGCATCCTTATCCGAAGTTGCGACTGTTTCAATTTCAGTACCTGCTTGCTTGGGTTCTTCAGATATTTTAGCTTCCGGTTTATCAGACGCATCCTTATCCGAAATTGCAGCTGTTTCAGCCTTGGTATCTGCTTGCTTGGTATATTCAATAAGTCTTTCTTTTAACTTATCTGCCGCAGTCTTGTCCGAAGTTGCGACTGTTTCAATTTCAGAATCTGCTTGCTTGGGTTCTTCGGATATTTTAGCTTCCGGTTTATCCGAGGCATCCTTATCCGAAATTGCGGCTGTTTCAGCCTTGGTATCTGCTTGCTCGGTATATTCAATAAGTCTTTCTTTTAACTTATCTGCCGCAGTCTTGTCCGAAGTTGCTACTGTTTCAATTTCAGCATCTGCTTGCTTGGGTTCTTCGGATATTTTAGCTTCCGGTTTATCCGAGGCATCCTTATCCGAAATTGCGACTGTTTCAATTTCAGAATCTGCTTGCTTGGGTTCTTCGGATATTTTAGCTTCCGGTTTATCAGACGCATCCTTATCCGAAATTGCGGCTATTTCAATCTCGGTATCTGCTTGCTTGGGTTCTTCGGGTAATTTTACGTCCGGTTTATCCGACGCATCCTTGTCCGAAATTGCGGCTGTTTCAATTTCAGTATCTGCTTGTGTAGTTTCCGAAATTAAGTCTTTTTCATCATCAACAATAACAATAATATCTGCATTGTCATTATCCTTTTTTTCGTTTTTCGTTTCTTCGACAATTTTCTCCGAATCGGATTTTTTATCTCTGACCTTTTTACCTTTATTTTTATCATTATCTTTATCGGCACCTATTTTAATGATATTAGTATAAGGCAAATTTTCATCATAAGTGACTCCGGAATAATCTTCCCCGCCCACTAAAGATTGTACTTTACTTTCCGAACTTTTTTCTGTTTCAACTTTTAGGGTCTCTTCTTTTGAGCTACGTTCTTTTTTTGTTTCTGCCGAAGCAATATTTTCTTTTTCTCCTTTTAATTTAGCTTTCAAACGTTCTGCCATGCGTTTTGCACGCTCTGCACGTCTTTTTTCCTTTTCGGAACTTACAGCATCTTTTTCTGAACTACTTTCTTTTTTCGTATCTTCCGAAACTATATCTTCTTTTTTCAGACCGGAAGTTTTACGTTTCAAACGTTCTTTAATACGTTTTTCGCGCTCTGCTCGTTTCTTTTCTATTTCAACTCTTAGGGCATCTTCGTTTGAAGTACTTTCTTTTTTTGTTTCTGCCGAAACGACATCATCTTTTTTACCTTTCAATTTAGCTTGCAAACGTTCCTCCATGCGTTTTGCGCGTTCTGCACGTCTTTTTTCTCTTTCTGCTTTAGCTGCATCCGGCACAATATTCCCGGCATCTTTTTTCACGGTATCAGCACTGTCTTTTTCGCTGCTTTCTTTTTGTTTTCGTCTTTCTTCCATTCGCATTTTTCGCTCCAAACGCCTCTTTTCCCGCTCTTCTTTCTCTTTTGCAAGTTCTTCCTCACTTTTTGCCGCCCTGTCTTTATTTCTCTTCTGTATTTTTTCTTCTCTTCGCTTATTGCGTTCTCGCTCTTTTTGCTCTTTAAGCAAACTTTTATTGTCTTCATGAATCGCCTGCTTGGCATAATATTTTTCAAGTTCTTCGGCAGACATACCAACATTAAGATCTTTATTTTCCAGAACTTTCTCTATCTGAGGATTAAAGAAGTCTTCCATAATTCGGTTATGTACAAGCAAGCCGTGTTCAGCAAGCACCTTTTCAAGCTTTTTATCTTTATTTTTATCAACTTTCTTATCAACTTCTTTATCGACTTTTTGATTACTTTCAATACTTTTCCCTTTTTGCTGTATTCTGGCTTCTCTCCTTTGCTGAATTCTTTTACGAATTTCTTTTGCGGCTTCACTTTCCTCTTTCACACGAACTTTCTTTTTCTTTTGTTCTTCAGCCTCTGCCTGATTGATTAATTTAAACAATAATTCTCTATCGGCTACGGAAGCAGAAATTTTTGCGATAAGCTGTGTATAATCTTCTTTTTTTACATTGTGAGCCGCTTTTGCCAAAAGCATATTAGCCGTTTGAAAAAAAGGATATTTATCGAGCACAGATTTTAAATTTTCAAAATCATCATTATTTAAATGATAAGGATTCTCGATGTAGTTAAAAATATTTTTTACTTCCATGACTTTGTATTTTACCAATTTACGACCGATTTATTAAAAATATCATCAATCAATTCTGCAACAATTTGTTCAGAAAGTTCATCTTCAACATCTGTCAAAAGTTTGGAACTCTCATAATCAGCATATCTGGAAAATGATGTATCAAAATTAAATTTCGGATTATTAATGCTTGTATATTTTACATGAACCGTTATCGTCAGACGATTTTGCTCGGCTTGTTCATTAGCAGTTACCCCCACCGGTTTTGTATTATAGTCGGTTATCTCTCCCTCAAAACTTAAATCGCCGTTAAAATCCACCAAACTTAACTTGGTTTGCGATGCAAATTTATCTTTAAGTTTTTCCGTAAATAATTGACTTAAATTCGGATTAATAATAGCTGCCCTATTCGGAAAAAATTTGACATTAACCGTTTTATCTTTGGGATCCAAGGAGGCTCCGGAAAAAGAATAGATACCGCATCTTGAAAGCAATAACGATATACATAAAATAATAAATATGGCAGTTTTTTTTCTCATTTTTAAGACCAATAATGTAAGAAACAAGAGCAATTTATACGGTTAAATCATACTCTTTCAGTTTCCTATACAAAGTTCGTTCCGAAATACCCAATTCTTCGGCAGCATATTTTCTTTTGCCTTTGTATTTTTGCAAAGCTTTCTTAATCAGTTCAATTTCTTTATCTTTTAAAGACAAAGACTCTTCCACAAGTTCCTCAGTGTCTTCAATATAAGATTTTTCAGCTCTAAACTTTGCGGATTCGCCCGGTTGGTTTGGAATTGTAGGCGGATTAGCAATAAATTCGGGATTATCAAAATTATTAATTTTTTGTTCCAAAACATCCGAATTTTCATAAACTCCCATATCGCCTTGTTTTGAGAATCCCTTAATAAATGTTTTTAATTCATTTATCTCCGTACGCATATCAAATAAAATTTTGTACAGGATTTCTCGTTCATTGGCAAACTCTTCTTTCCCGACCGTGTTTCCGTACAAAACGGGTAAGTTGGTCATTTCTTCGGGTAAATAGCGTTTTAAAGTTTCGGCATTCACCAAACGATTTTGCTCTATAATTGATATTTGCTCCGTAATATTTTTTAACTGCCGCACATTCCCTTTCCATGAATAATTTTCCAATAATCTAACCGCATCTTCTTCCAGTCGTATAGGCGGCATTCGATATTTTTCGGAAAAATCTTGTGAAAATTTTCGGAGTATCAAGTGAATGTCTTCTTTTCGGTCTCTTAAAGGCGGCACAACAACCGGCACAGTATTTAGTCTGTAATATAAATCTTCTCGAAATTTTCCGTCTTGAATTGCCTGCAATAAATTTACATTGGTTGCCGCAACCACACGAACATTTGTTTTTAATACTTGCGAAGAACCTACTTTTATATATTCCCCCGTTTCCAAAACTCTTAACAAGCGAACTTGTGTAGAAAGCGGCAACTCGCCTACTTCATCTAAAAATATGGTGCCCTTATCAGCTTCTTCAAAATATCCTTTTCGACTTTTTACGGCTCCGGTAAAAGAGCCTTTTTCATGACCGAAAAGTTCAGAATCAATGGTACCTTCCGGTATTGCTCCACAGTTAACGGCTATGTATGCGTTGTGTTTGCGTGCGCTTAATTGGTGAATAATTTGCGGAAACATTTCTTTTCCGGTACCGCTTTCGCCGGCAATGAGCACGCTCAAATCAGTCGGAGCAACTTGAATGGCAATATCAATTGCTCGATTTAATCCGGCAGAATTACCGATGATTTTAAAACGCTGTTTTATTTGTTGTACTGTCATAATTATTAAAATAGTTCTTCATGCAAAGAAACTGAAATTTTGTCAATTTAATAAAAAAAATCAAATAAAGTAAAATTATCTGTTATTTTTGCAATTGCAAAGCATCGGATTTATTCATTATGACAATTCGACATAAAAACATTTTATATTTATGAATATTTTAGGCGTCATACCCTCCAGATTTGCCTCAACTCGTTTTCCGGGAAAACCTTTGGTTGATATTAAAGGAAAATCCATGATTCAGCGAGTGTATGAAAATTCGGCAAAAGTACTGGGCGAAGATTTGATTATAGCAACAGACAATTCTTTAATTTATGAAGAAGCAAAAAAAATCGGGGCAAAGGCAGTTTTAACTTCCAAAGACCATAAAACCGGAACTGACCGATGCGCTGAAGCTGTTACAAAGTATGAAGAAAGCTCAAAATTAAGCTACGATATAATCATCAATATTCAAGGTGATGAGCCTTTTATTCAAGAATCACATTTAAGAAAAATAATATCCTGTTTTGACAATCCGGAAACGGAAATTGCAACTTTAATAAAAAAGATTGAATGTCGGGAAGAAATTTTTAATCCGAATAAGCCCAAAGTTATCATTAACAAGAACTCTTTTGCAATTTATTTCAGCAGGTCGCCAATCCCTTATTTAAGAGCATACGAAAAAGAAGACTGGCACAAACACGGTTCTTTTTATAAGCATATCGGCTTATATGCTTATAAGAAAAATATTTTGAAAGAAATCACCAAACTTCCGCCGTCTGCCTTAGAACTTGCCGAATCCTTAGAGCAAAACCGCTGGGTAGAAAACGGCTATAAAATAAAAACCGAAGTTACAAATAAAGAATCTGTATCAATTGACACACCGGAAGATTTGCAAAATTTCCTAAAAAATTTCAACAAATAATATGGAATTTTAATTTTTTCGCATCCAAATAGTAAATAATTTTACTAATTATGAAAAAATCAAGCTTCATAATCATCTTATTATTACTGTTTTCTGTCAATTTGGGCTATAGTCAAACAGCAGGAGATAACATTTATTCCGTAAATATACAAAAAAAAGACGCAACCATTTTGCTCTACCCGAATCCTGTTAGGGACAATGGATTTTTTGTTAAATCGGATTCTTTAATCGAAAAAATAGAATTAATAAACGTATTGGGACAAACAGTAAAAACTTTGATTAATAAAACCGGTTTGCCCTATAATTTATTTGTAGAAATTCGGAACTTGCAAAAAGGGATGTATATGGTACAAATAAGCTTAGCAGGCGGAAAAAAGAAATTAAGCAAAGTAATAATAGAATAAATTATAAAAATGAACTAACAATTCTTTCTTAAGTTAAATAAATACTTGAATAATTTTTGGTGTTTTTATGGTTTTAGGCTCGGCAAATTATTGTCGAGCCTTTTTTCTAAATTAACAAAATAGTTTTTTTCAAGGCTCATATCTATAAAAGAATATTTTTCTTCCATGCGCTCTATTGCCCTCAAAGAATTAGCAATAAATTTTTTACTTTGCCGTGTTTCAAGATTAAACAATCGATGATTCTTGGCATCCAATATTTTTTTGACCTCTCTCAATGTTTCTTTTGTTTTTGAGTCGAAAAAAGCCTCCGAGAAATAATTAAAGACATATTTTTTTGCCGTATCCGCAGGATGTACCAAGTCGGTATCATAAAACCGATAGTCGCGCAAATCATCGTTTATAATCTCAAAAGCAGGAAAATAATACAGCTTTTTATTGGTTTCTTTTATTTTTTCAATCGCAGTTCTTAAAATGGCTTTACTCAAGGAGTTTTCAGCAAAACCGTCTTTTAAGTGCCGCACCGGGCTAAGAGAAAAAACAATTTTCACGTCCTTGTTAATTTTTCTAATTCGGACAATAGTCTTATTCATTTCCGCCACGATAAGCTCTTCCGGCAAACACTCTTTTTGAAAATTATTTGCGGGAAACTTATGACAGTTTGCAACAATTTGTCCGGTTTCGTTCAACTTATAAACCCAAGCAGTTCCGAAAGTAATAAAAAGTACATCAATGTTTTTGATATAATCATGTGCAATTTTTATTGCTTCATTAATCTTATTCAAACAAGTAAATTTATCCGTATCGGAAAATTTGCCGTGATGCTTAAAGCTGTGCCAATACTCATTATAATAAACCAAATCTTTTTCATGCAATTCTTTGTTGAGAAGAATAATATTCAGTGCATCAGCCAAAGACAAAGGATTGTAAATAATGCCGAAAGGGTTGATATTTATGCTAAACTTATAATATTCGAGCAAACTGCCGATATTTTCCGTAAAGCAAGACCCCACGAAAAGCATCTTGGAATGATAAGAAACATTAAAATCAAAGGAAAAAGGAGGATATTGGGTTCTGAAAGATAACGCATTCATTTTTAAAGATTTTTTTACTATTTCAAAAGTACGAATATTTTTTTTAATATTGTCAAAAAGAAAAGCAATGCTTGATATACTTTATGAAGACAACCACCTTATTATTGTTAATAAAAAATGCGGCGAGATTGTGCAAGGAGACAAAACCGGTGACGAAACACTTGCCGACAAGGTAAAACATTACTTAAAAGACAAATACAAGAAGCCGGGCGATGTTTTTTTAGGGATAACACATCGTTTAGACCGTCCGACAAGCGGCATTGTTATTTTTGCAAGAACAAGCAAAGCTTTATCAAGAATTAATAAAATGTTTGCGGAGCATAAAATTCAAAAAACATATTTGGCAATCGTAAACAACGCACCTCCCAAAAGCAAGGACACACTGACTCATTATTTAAGTAGAAATCGCAAGCAAAATAAATCATACGCAAACGACAAGCCGGGGAAAGATGCCAAAAAAGCAATTTTAAGCTATGAATTAATTGCAGAATCCGAACGGTTTTATCTGCTCAAAATTCATTTGCATACCGGCAGGCATCATCAGATTCGGGCACAACTGAGCAAAATCGGCTGTTTCATCAAAGGAGATTTAAAATATGGTTTTCCACGCTCAAACCCCGACAGCGGCATCTCTTTACACGCACGCCAAGTTGAATTTACACACCCGGTAAAAAAGGAAAAAATAAAGCTTATTGCCCCTATGCCCAAAGACAAGTTATGGGATTATTTTTCTGAGTTAGTTTAAGCCGCATGATTATCTCCACCGAACTAAACTTGCAAGTTATTATTGTACTGCACTTTAAATTTCTTAAAAATTAATCTCTCTGCACCCTCTTCGCCAAAGGGAAATTTGCTATTGTGCTCTTTGTTAAATTTTGGATCCTTTGCGGTTAAGGATTAGCTCCGGGAAGCATTTTTTAATAAGGTAATAAGCTTGTTTTTTTTGGTGTAAAATAAAAAAATAGATTTGAGATTTAGCTCTACCGAAAATTGAAATATTTTTAAAATTTTTATTGTATCTTTATTTTTTATACCTTTGTTCTTTCAAATCAATTTGTATTTAATCTTGATGGAAGTTCTTTTTAAAATAGATAAAACACAAAGACTTATTATTGAAACTTGGCCTGAGGTATTTTCTTTTGAGGAATATGTACGTCTTAAAGAACAAGAATTTCAAGATAAAGATTTTGACAGCAAGTATAATATTATTACCGACTTACGAAATGTAGAAGAAATTTCGGACAGTTTGTTTGTTTTAAAAATGTCTGCTTTTATCAAGCAAAATGCACACATGATGCAAAGTGCAAAAACTGCCGTTATCGCAGACGCCCCGCAAACAGTTGCATCTTTTTTATATATGGGAAAGAAGAACAAAAACTTCAAAGGAAAGCTCAGTATATTTTCTTCGATGGATGCGGCACTTAAATGGGTGCATGAAAAGTGTCACCAAAAAATTCTCACTTGAATTATCGCTCTACGATTGCTCTCTCAATTGCAAAAAAATTACGTTATCAAAACTTACAAAGTTTGCAAGTTCTGATAACGAGAGGTGTTTTCCCTGCATTATTCGTTTTTTAGAGCCTCTTTAACCGAGCTGTAAGGTTTGTCGCAGACCCTGTTTTTGCAGATATAAATCAAACTTTGTTTGTCTTGTTTTTTGCCCTCCAATATGGGCAAATTGCTTTCCTTTGAGCTGCCCGCAAACAGATAATTCGGAAGATAATAACTGTCAAACTCATGTTTCATGTCTAATGCGTCCCTACCGATAATGGCAACTTCCTTAATTCCTTGAATATAATCCGTCATCAACAGCCACCAATTAGAATAATAAACGCCGCTCAGCATCATATTCTCTTTGGCATTATGAAGCATTTTGACTGCCATGTCATGGTAATTGTCCTTATAAAAAATATGCGATAAATAATACAGGTTTTGTGCCATTGCAGAATTTGAACTTGGGATTACATTATCATCAATTTCCATTTTTCGGACAATCAAGGGGGCATCTATGTCGGAAGTGTAAAAAAACATGGCTGTTTGTTTATCGTAAAAATGTTCTAAAACATAATCACAGAGATGCTTAGCCAAATCAATCCATTCTTTCTCGAAATTTGCTTGATACAGTGCAATATAGGCATCGATAACAAATGCGTAGTCATCTAAAAAACCGTTGATTCTATGTGCTTTATCTGTGTGATTGCGTGTCATTCTGTAATCCGCTTGAAGCAAGTTTTGTTTTATAAACTCGGCATTTTTCAGAGCCGTTTCCAAAAACTTTTTTTCGCCAAAAACTCTATAAGCATCAACAAGTCCTTTCAGCATCAAACCATTCCACGAGGCAATTATTTTATTGTCCAAAGAGGGGGCTATTCTTTTATTTCGATGTTTCAACAACTTATTATTTAATTTATCCATTGTATTAAGAAGTTGATTTGGCGGTGTATCATATAATTCTGCTATTCTTTTCTCATGATTATCATCGCCTCTGTATAAGATGTTCTCCCCGCCTTCCCAATTGCCTGCATCTGTTATATTATAAAAATCACAGAATATACCGGCATCCTTGCCAAGTATATTTTCTATTTCCCGTTTTGTCCAAATGTAAAATTTTCCCTCCTTACCTTCGCTGTCGGCATCCAAGGAGGAATAAAAGGCTCCGTTTTCAGCAGTCAGTTCTCTATCGATAAAATCGATTGTCTTATAAACCACCCTTTTGTATTCCGGATTTTTAGAATATTGGTATGCTTTTGAGTATAAGCTGAGCAATTGAGCATTGTCGTATAACATTTTTTCAAAATGCGGCACTTTCCAATAAATATCTGTTGAATATCTGGCAAATCCGCCTCCAATTTGGTCGTGAATACCTCCTCGATTGATGTGGTCTAAACTTTTATGCAAATGATTAATTGCTTTGTTGTCATTTAAATATACGCCTAATCGTAATAACAACTCATAAGAGTTTGGCATGGGGAATTTGGGCGCACGATTGTTGCCGCCGTATGTATGGTCAAAATGAGTTTGCCATTTATTCAGTATATCGGCAAGCATTTGCTTGTTGTAATTTTCTTTTTTGCTGTTATGCACCGTAAATGATGCAGCGGCAATTCCCGCAGATAATTCTTCGGCAACTTGTAAAATTTTGGCTTTGTCGGCTTGGTATGTGTTTGCCAAGCCTTGCAAAACCTGCTTCCATTGCTCCGGGCGAAAATAGGTGCCTCCATATACCGGTTTGCCGTCGGGCAATGCAAAACAGTTGAGAGGCCAACCGCCGCTGCCCGTAATTATTTGTACGGCATTCATGTATATTTGGTCAATATCCGGTCGTTCTTCTCTGTCCACTTTTATGCACACGAAATGTTTATTCATGATCTGAGCAATTTCATTATTTTCAAATGACTCTTTTTCCATGACATGGCACCAGTGACAAGCCGAATAACCAATGCTGACAAGTAATAATTTATCTTCGTCTTTTGCTTTGTCAAGAGCTTCCTTGCCCCAAGGATACCACATCACCGGATTGTGTGCATGTTGTAATAAATAAGGGCTGTTTGAGTGTATGAGTTTGTTGGTATAAGTATGTTTTTGCATGGTTTGTGATTTAATTTTTGAAGAATTGTTGGGAATATTGCATGCAGATATTACTGCAAGAAATAAAATGATATTTTTTACATAAAGTTTCATATGTTTATATTAACAGCTTAAGAGGCTGTTTTTGTTTGAGCCTAATATTACTAAGAATAAATTACATGCTATTTCTTACAATTTTATTGTATTACAGAATAATAGGTAAATTTAGCTAACTTGTGTAAATTAATTATTTGTCGAAAATAGATTATATTTGTCGAAAATAAAAATAAAGTTACGAAATGCCCGGCACTAAAAATTTAAGATACACAGCGGGATAACAAATGGTGAATAATGAATGAACTACTCATTTTTTATGCAAGTCATAAAAAATGTAGTTGTTGGTAAATAGCAAAATTCCTCTTGGAGAAGAGGGGGGCGGGAAGATTGATTGTGTGTAAGCTAAAATTTAAAGATGAAAAAAAATTGAAAGTTGATTTTTTTTTTAAGTATCAACTATTGCTTTGCTAAAGACACCGGAAGTCAACACCAAAAGTCGAGAATTATTAAATTTCAATGATATACAAATAGGAACAAATGAAAAATATTTCTGCAAGCAGATTTTTTTTAATATTTGCTATATTTTTTGGAGTTATTTTTTCTGTAATTACTCCGCCTTTTCAAGTTGCTGATGAAATTAATCATTTTTACAGAGCTTATCAAATATCGGAAGGAAATTTTAATGCCCTGAAAGTTGATAATAGAGTGGGTGGATATATACCAAAAAGTATTGTTGCTTTTACTTCTAAATTCAGACAGTTTACACTAAATAAATACAATAAAATAACTTTAAAGGAGCTGCTATCCGAACGAAAAAGAGAATTAAATCCGTCTGATAAAATATTTATAGATTTTCCGAATACCGCTTTGTATTCCCCTGTTTCTTATGCACCTCAAGCCGCAATTATTTTTATACTTCGCATTTTTAAATGCAATCCGTTTTACATTCTATACATCAGTCGAATTTTTACTTTATTGTTTTGGCTTGCAATGATTTATTTTGCAATAAAAAAGATTCCGTTTCAAAAATATTTATTGATGCTTTTGGCATTTCTACCAATGTCAATATCAACAAACTCTTCTCTTAGTGCTGATGTAATTACAAATGCTTTATCTTTTTTGTTAATCGCAATTTTATTAAAAACAGCATTTGAGAATAAAAAAATTTCATATAAATCTTTAATAATAATTTCTTCATTAGTAGTCTTGCTTAGTTTGGCAAAATTAATATATGTATCTCTGTTGTTTTTATTTTTAATAATCCCAAAAGAAAATTTTAAATCCATAAAGCAACATATTGCTTTTTTTTCAGTGATAGTTCTTTTAGGTTTTGGATTTGCTTTAATGGCAAAACAGGGGATCGATAAAATTTATACTTCTTATGAAAATTATAATCCGAGCTATAGAGAGGCTACTATTCTGAAAAAAGATGTGGATATAAGCAAACAATTTGATTATATTTTAGCTCATAAAAAGAAAACCGTAAAAACATTTGTAAAATCTGTTTTTCAGGAATTTAAACCGATGACCAGAAGTTATATAGGTCGGTTGGGCTGGGGGGACACCCAAGTTCCGGATTGGTTTGTTGTTCTCTGCTATATTTTTATCTTTTTTACAGCCTTATTTTCAAACTACGAAAAAATTAATTTTCGACCATGGCAAAGGATGATTTTTTTGGCAGTTTTTTTTGTTCTTTTTACTCTAATAATGCTTTCGCAGTATTTAAGTTGGGTGCATGTCGGAGAAGATAAGGTTTATCCTTTACAAGGCAGATATTTTATTCCGGTATTTCCTCTAATTTTTTTATTGTTATATTTAAAAAAATTAAGGCTTGACAAATTTGCAATAAAAATTGAATTATTTGTTTTTGTTTTTGCTATTTTTATAGGTGTTTTTTCTGTTGTTTTTCTTATTGACAGGTATTATCATAGTGTGGAATACACTAATGAAAAAGTAATGTTTTGCAATACCGAACAATTTAACAAAGACAGCACACTGTTATTATCTTCGGGCGATTTTCCCATTGAATATAGTGCCGATTTTTTATCAAAAGAATATTCTCATTCCGGAACATATTCAATAAAGCTAACACAAAAAAATCAATACGGGTTTACTCATGCCTTTAAAAATATAAAAAAAGGCGATAAATTTATTGTTTCGGTATGGCGAAAAGGACAAAAAGGGTTTATTTCTTATCAAGAAGATTGCAAAGCCGGCGTCTATCTTCTGTCTTCTAAAATTATATCTGCTGAAAATAATTGGATAAAATTGCAAGAAAGTTTTATTGCACCAAAAGATATGACAGAAAGAGGCTTAAAAATTTATGTTTGGTATCCGGGCAAGGATTCAGTTTATTTTGATGATTTGAAAATCCGGTTTTATAAAAACGGCAATTAGTTTTTTGCAATGATAATAAAAATTTAAGTGAAAATTTTGAAGAAATAAAAAAACAGCTTATATTCACGGCAAGTTTATTTGGATACTTAATATAAGGCTTAAACAATTATGATATAAGAAACTAAAATTTAATAAATAATGATGAAGCATTTGATAATATACACGTTTATTTTTCTTCTTGTTTTTGTGTCAATGGGTAGAGCACAAATGTCTTTACACTTAATTGTTGAAGATAATATAGGCAGACGAGATACGGTTACATTTGGGCATATGGCATCAGCCACGCTTGGAGTTGATAGTTTGCTTGGTGAGGAAAACATGTATTTGAATGATTTTGACAGTTTAGAAATCAGGTCTATTCAAAGAGATACGCTAAATCATAATTGTTTAAGAGTTTTTGAGCATTTAAATGAACCTATTTACTTTGAGGAAAATCTCGATTTAAAAATTGATTACAGACCTGCCCTGTTTGGAGATACAGGAGCTTTAAGTTCGCCCTTTTATAATTTTGAATTTATTGTAAAAGGGGTGGAGTATCCAATTACGGTATATGGTAATTTTGAGGATGCAGGATATTTTTATTGCAACCCTATTGCTCTGTTTGACAGCAGTTGTAATAAATTGGATCTTAAGATTCTTGATTACTATATGGATACTTTCTTTGTCCTTAATGACAGTAGTCAAAATGTTATAATCATAAATTTGGCACCTTGCGTAGGAATTAAATCTTGCGAGAAAGAGCCGGCATTGTGGAATTTATTTCCAAATCCCGGTAATGAAAAAATTCTTATAGAAGAAATACCTTACAGAAAAAGTCTGTTGCAAATTTATAATATGTCCGGCGCACTTCTTTATTCTAAGGAATTAAGCGGCAATCAATTTAGTTTGGATGTCGGGTTTCTTCCTCCCGGCAACTATATAATTAATTTAACGGATATCGAAAACAGAACTTATTCCGGTAAAATATTTATTAAATCGGGGATGAAGCATTAAAAATGTTTTTTTTGTAGTTTAAAGACCTTATTGCCGGTTTAAACCTTTTTACTTATTGTTATTGTATATGCAGCCTTCATTAAGAAGATTTGATAAATAGCCTCAGCTGTCCAAATATATAATGCGCTAACAGACAGCATTTTACACGTTTCGCAAAAATCAATCTCCCTACACCCTCTTCTCCAAGAGGGACTTTGCGATTTGCCAAAAATCATGAAATTGTAAAGAGTGCTCTCATCGCAAACAAGTGCGCATTCTTCTACAGTCTTCAGTCTTCCGACTTTTGAAGCTTCTGCAACGATAAAGTTAGCTATTTGGTTTTACTTTTTCAAAAGTCTCGAAATGCGGCTTAAGTCATAAAAATAAAGATTAAAAAAGACTGAAAAGGAAATTAGGCATATATCTTGTAAGCAATATATCAGTAAATAATTTAAGCAAATGAGTTCCTTTTCTCAAAGTTCGTCCGGACAATACGCATATTCGGAACAATTGATGCCGCAGGCTGAAATGTTGGAAGACACAAGCAACAGGCGTGTCTTGCAAATCGGCATGCCCAAAGAAATTGATAAATATGAAAACAGAGTGCTTTTAAGTCCGCAGGCTGTTAAACAACTTTGCCACGAGGGACATAGCATTATTATTGAATCCGGTGCCGGAGCCGGCTGCCAATGGAGCGATGCCGATTATTCCAAGGTCGGGGCGCTTATCGAAACAAAAAAGAACGTATTTCAAGCTGAAATTATTCTTAAAGTTGCTTCCATTGATGAAGAAGAAATAAAACTTTTAAAAGGCGGGCAGTTGCTTATTTCCGCTTTACATTTTAACACGCAAACGGTTCGTAAAATCAATGCTTTAAAGGCTAAAAGAATGACTTGTGTTGCCATGGAACTTATTCGAAATAAAGATAATTTTCATCCTTATGTGCATACCATGAGCGAAATTTCCGGCATTCTATCCATTAAAACCGCAAGCGAGTATTTAAGCAACCCACTGACTTCCAAAGGGATTTTATTGGGCGGTATAACCGGTATTCCGGCTGCAAAGGTATTGATATTTGGTGCCGGAACTGCCGGAGAATATGCCGCACGAGCAGCTTTAGCCTTGGGGGCGCAAGTGAATGTGTTTGACAATTCCTTAAATCGCTTGCAAGTCCTTAAAAATAAACTGGGCATCCATTTATTTACGTCCGTTTTGCATTTTGAAACCATTGTTAAAGCCTTAAAAAATGCCGATGTTGTCATTGGAGCAATGGAAGAGAACAAAGAAAACAGAGATTTTAAAATTCGTAAAAAAATGATTGCGGGAATGAAAAAAGGCTCTGTCATAATAGACCTGAACACCGACAGCAACTCTTGTATCGAAACCTCTGTTCCTACTCATCTGGGAAATCCGGCATTCGAGAAATACGGCATTATTCATTATTGTGTGCCTAATATTGCTTCTAAGGTTGCAAAAACAGCATCAATTGCATTAAGCAATGCAACCTTTCCTTTGTTGCAAAAAATCAGTCGTCAAAAAACACTTCCGAATATTATTAAAAATATTGTTGAAATAAAATACGGAACGTATATGTACGAAAGCATTTTAACCAACGAACGTTTGGGCGAAAAATTAAATCTCGATTATAAAGATATTGATTTGCTTTCTGCTATTTTTTAATAAGGTAATAAGGTTGTTTTTTTTTAGTTATTATCTCTACTAAAGTTTAAACCGACAATAAGGTCTTTAACAATTCCTGACTTTATCAATGCGACACCTCAATCAAATTTTTGTTCCAACTTCCGGCTTCCAACTTAATTAAGGTGAGGGCTACGCCGTTCAAAAAAAGTTCGCTGTTTAGTTTTACTTTTGAAAAAGTCTAATTATTGCTTTATCAATTCTTGCCCGGAGACCCCTCTGCTGCTTATAACTCGCACGGTATAAAAGCCGTTTGGCAAATGAGCTATCGAAATCTTTTCTTTATTACGTGCTTGTAAGACTAATTGCCCCAAAGTGTTATATATTTCAACATTGTATTCTTCTGTTTCCGCTTTTATATTCAAAATATCTTGTGCGGGATTTGGATATACCAAAGGCTTCATGCGCTTGCTTATGTCTTGAATACCGCTTTCACACTCGTATGTGCCGGTTGTTGCCGGTTCGGTATTGTACAAAGGTCCCTCAAAATTATCATAATACCAAACATTCCAGTTTTTGTCTATGGCAATTTGCTTATTGGAGGCTAATACATCTGCATGATTGGCATCTGAAGTATTGTTTAAAACGTAGATTTGGGCTTGGCTCAAACCGGTTCTGTCGGGCAAAGAGCAAAATAATTGATTAACCGCATTGGAATCTAAAGGATTTGCAAAACATAAAAAATCAGTTAAAGCAATATTATTACTCACATCCAAAGTTTGCAATTGGTTATTAGCGCAGACAAGCCATGTTAAAGCAGGGTTATTGCTTACATCTAAGTTTGTCATTTGATTATTAATACAGAGAAGCATTGTTAAAGCAGGATTATTACTTACATCCAAAGTTGTCAATTGTCCTCCAATACATAAAAGCCATTTTAAAGCAGTATTGTTACTTATATCCAAAGTGTCCAATTCATTAGAACTACAATCAAGCCCTGTTAAGATTGTGTTGTGACTAAGGTCTATTGCACTTAGTTTGCTATCTTCGTCCCCGGAACAAACAAGCTGTGTTACATCACCGAAAACAGTCATGGTATCAGCATCAACTGTATAGGCACTATAGTTATTCATATATGTATCTACAATTACTGTGGTATCCATATTCCCGGAAACTATTCTTACCGGAGTGTTGTAAGCATCGGCTGCAAATTCTAAGAAAAACTTATCTCCGCTTTGTACTCCAAGAGTAATGTAACGATTCATTCCCGAATTTACAGTAAGTTCAGCTGTTGCCGTATAACCTCCATCATCGGTTGTTACACTTATTGTTGCCGTTCCTTCCGCCACGGCTGTTACTAAACCGTTGGTATCAATTTCGGCAACACTATTATCGCTGCTGCTCCATGTTACATCGGTATTAGTGGCATCCGCCGGCTGAAAACGAGGGATAAGTTGTCGGATAGTACCAATGCCCATGGTAAAACTTTCGGGCATAAGACTAACGCCGTTTACGGCTACGGTAGTTCCGCATACATAAGTACCGTTGGTTGCGGATATATCCACTTGATTAAAAGCATATTTAACAGCCCAATTTTTAGCTGTTGCAATTTGCTTGTTGGAAGTCAATAGATTTACATAATTTAAATCAGAAGGATTATTTACAATATATATCTTCGCTTGGCTCAAACCGGTTCTGTCGGGCAAAGAGCAAAATAATTGATTGATAGCATTGGTGCCCAGCGGATTATTAAAACAAGACAAAAAAGTTAATTCCGTGTTATTACTCACATCCAAAGTTGTCAGTTGATTATCATTGCAAACAAGCCATGTTAAAGCTGTATTTCGGCTATGAATGGCATGGATTTTTTTACGGTTTCCCGAACAGTAGAATTTTGTAATATCGCCGTAAATAACCATAGTATCGGCTCCGGCCATACAATGGACATCTTTCCATTCGACATTTGACATTATTGTCGTATCAGTGCTGCCGCTGACTATTTTTATTGGAATATTTTCTGAAGTCGCAACAAAACGAAAGAAAATTTCTTCTCCGCTTTGTACGCCGAGAGTGATATGACGCTCCATATTTTGTGCCATTAAGGCAGTATTTGTACAAAGCAGTACTAAAAAAATGCTTGCTATTCCTTTGTATATTTTTTTCATCATTATAATATTTTTTATTTTACAAATAAACATAATTTTTCTTTAAAAAGAGTTAATTTTCTTTCAATTAGGTTTAAGCCGCATTATTATCTAACTAAATTCGCACGATATTGTTATGCGGCATTTTAAGGTTTTCAAAAAAATCAATCTCCCTGCACCCTCTTCTCCAAGAGGGAATTTGTAATTGCGCTCTTTGCTGAATTTTGCATCCTTTGCGGTTAAGAATTAGCTCCGACAAGCATTTTTTAATAAGGTAATAAGGTTGTTTTTTTTAGTTATTATCTCTACTAAGGTTTAAACCGACAATAAGGTTTTTAACAATTTTCAGCTCTCAATTTTCTTCCAATTTCCGGCTTCCAACTTAATTAACGTGAGGACTACGCCGTTCAAAAAAAGTTCGCTGTTTGGTTTTACTTTTGAAAAAGTCTCGAAATGCGGCTTAAATATACTTACTCGCTTCTTTGATACTGATTTTATGCATCTTATCTTTATACTTTTCGATAAAGGCTTTAACCCAAGACGGATTTGTCTTTGAATAGTCCCTTAAACTCCAGCCTATGGCTTTGTTGATAAAAAACTCATCGCTGCCGAAATTATTCACAATAATTTTTTCCAAAAGCTCAGTATTCGTTTTTTCTTTTCTAAGCAGTTGGTGGTCTATGGCAATTCTTCTGACCCAAAAGTCGGCATCTGTTGACCACTCAAGCATCACATCATCAATTCTATTATCAGAAAGCCCGATATTTCCGACAATTCTATCCAATTTGTCAATAGTGTCCCACCATTGTTTTTGCTTAATATATTTAAAGAGTTTTGGCACATCATCATAACTTAAATATTTTTGCATGGCTATTAAATAATCCATTGCCAAATATTGAAACTCTCGATACTTATCTTCATAGCATTTATCCAAAAACGCCCAATCAATGGTTTTGCTTTTTTGCTCTTCTTTCAAAAAATCTTTACAGAGTGCCTTTCTTACAGGAGTTTGCATGCCATAGAAGCAAAACTGATTGCGCATATACCTTGCTTCTTGTGCGGCTTTTTCAGGATTTTTATTTTCCTCAAAGCGTTTTTTTATTCTTAAAAATTTCTTCATAAAACGTATTCATTTATACCAATTTAAAACGGGTAGCCGATGGCAAAATTCAAAGTCCAATCATTATAGCCGAACTTCCGATAGCCGTATATCCACCTGTTGTTAAGGGGCAAAGAGGGGTCAATCATCTTAATCCCGATATCGAAACGCACAAGCACAAAATTCAAATCCAACCTAAAACCGAAACCGGTACCCACCGCAATTTCTTTATAGAAAGTATTAAAATTAAACATTGCTCCGGGACGCACATCTTGCTTATTTATCGCCCAAATATTTCCGACATCCGCAAATAAAGCTCCTTCGATTTTCCAAAAGAGTTTCATTCGATACTCAAAATTAGCTTCCAAGCGAATATCTGCAGTTTGGTTAGGATATATTTGATACAAGGTATCCGGCACATAGGAACCCGGACCGAGCGTGCGATTTTGCCACGCTCTTAAGCTGCTTGCGCCACCGACATAATAGCGTTCGCCAAAAGGCATCACTTTTAAATTCCCGTAAGGATAAGCGGCGCCGGCAAATAAGCGGAATGCCAACTTATCATTTTCTCTTAAAAGTTTTTTGTGGTAACGAAGTTCAAATTCTTCCTTTATAAATTGCGCAAAAACAATATTATTAATTTGATAACTTCCGTCAACGGTTTCTTTATTCAGTAAGTTCATGGCGCCCCTAAGGCTGTTGCCTACAAGTTTTGTATAAATCGAAAAGAAAAAAGAATTTTTTTTACTTTTTTGCAATTGATTGTTAAAAGTAAACCGATAGGATGAGCCGAACACAAAATGGGTTTCGTAGGTGTCTTCAAGTTGCAAAATTCGAATAAGTTTTTTGAATTCTCCGCTTGCATTTCTTAAATCGACCACATCTGCCGTTACCGGCATAAAGGTGTGCGTAATGGTTTGCGTAGAACTCCACAGATATGCCAGATTTCCGCCGCCTACGGTATAGGTATAATCCGGACGTTTCAAAAAGCTGTAATTTGCCGACAAAACGGTCTTAGTATTTCTGCGTTTTATAAATCTCTTCATCGGAATAGGCACCATCATTCTCGGAAAGTTAATACTAAAATCAAGGCCGAGTTCCAAACTATTAAAAAACAATGAAGTATTATTCTGCGTTGACGATTTTATTTTAGAAAGTCTTTTTATTCCTATTTGGGTACCAAGATTTAAAACTTCCGTATTTTTGAAAAAATTTTTATGAATATACGAAAATTTTCCGCCGGTTCCGAAATTTCCCGCCGTATTAGTTACTTCAAACGACGTAACGGTCGTTTTTAATTTCGACTGCGTCATGTTTATTTCACAATCCAAATAGGCAATACTGTCGTTTGCCTTTTTATCTTCAACTTCGGTGTATTTAATATTTGCAATTTGAAAAATCGGTTGCGAAACCAAATAACGATAGGTTGCATTTACATTTTTAAGACTAAAATATGCGCCCGGTTTTATATATATGCCTTTTACAATTGAACGTTGATTTATTCGAGGTTTTGCATCGTATAGAAAAGCATATTTCACATCTTTTTTGTCATAATAATTTAGCGTATCGTGCTGTGCTAAATAAGCATCTTTGTTTACCAAAGCCTTGCGCGCATCAAAATTCGGATAGATATATACATTTTTTACAATATATCTTTTATAAAAATTATTATTGGTACCGGCTTGCGCCTTTTTAATTTCCAGATATACCACGTCATTCTTGTTTTTTGACAGAGTATCGACTGAAAAACGGATATAATCTTTTGAAAAATTATAAAAACCTTCGTTGCGAAGATATTTTTCAATACGTTCTCGTTCTTTATCCAAAATTTCCGTATCCAATCTTTTGCCGATTTTCAGTAAAGAACGCAGCGTATCTTTAAACACATAAGTTTTTAGAAATTCCGGTTCTATATCGTAAACGACTTTTCCTATTCGGTGTACCTCTTCCAATTTTATTCGATACACCAACGTTGCTTCTTTTTTATTTATGATACCTTCTCTTAATTCGAGCTGAATATCGGAATTATAATAGCCTTTTTCTTGCAAAAACAAGCGTATCTTGCGCAGATTTGAATACTTATCATTCTCCTGCAAGATAGCGGGAGCTTCCCCAAAACGCAATTTTAAAGGTTCTTTTTCGCATGTTTCGTTATTGATTTTATCGACCCGGTTTTGTAATCTCGATATTTTCTTAACGTATCTTTTATATTCTTTTGATTCGGAAGAAAGCCCTTCTATTTTTTTAACAAAGCCACGCAGCTTTTTATTTTTTTCGGATATTTTTTTTTGCTTTTTTATCAAGCATTTTTTCATACGGTTTTCTTCGTATTGCTTAATCTTTTTACTATCCAACATATTATAAACAGCAAGTTTAATCGGCACCGGAAACCAAATTAATTTAGAATTTGGTCGCGGCTTCAATATTTGCTCAATATCTTTTTCTTTAAAACCGGCTTTATGCTCTTTAAAATTTTTATTTAAAATCTGAATTTCATGCTTGACAAAAAGGTGTTTGCCCTCCGGAATGTTCTTTGTTAAATTACAAGCGAACAATACAGGAAACAAAGCGGTAAAAATTATTAACTTTAAATAAAAATAGCTTATTTTGTATGTTTTATTATTTTTCAAGACCCTATGCTTTCAAAAAACAAAATTAAATTTTTTAATTCTTTAAAATTAAGAAAATATAGATTAAAACATAATTTATTTCTTTCAGAAGGAAAAAAATTAACGCTTGATTTACTGCAATCAGAAATTAAGCCAAAATATATTTTAACAAGTATAAAAGATTTTCCTTTTGAATTAAAAGATAATACCGTTGAAATTTTTGAAGCATCGGCTTCCGAAATAAAAAAGATAAGCAGCCTTAAAACCCCGCCGGAACTAATCGGAATTTTTGAGATTCCGCACTATTTGCCCGACTATTCCGAGATTAAACATTCACTAAGTTTGTTTTGCGACGACATACAAAATCCCGGCAATTTAGGCACCATTATCAGAACAGCCGACTGGTACGGCATAAAAAATGTTTTTTGCAGCAAAGGCACCGTGGATGTATATAACCCGAAAACCGTTCAGGCAAGTATGGGTGCCCTTGCTTCCGTCAAAACCTGCTATGTCGATAAATCCGTTTTTTTTATGACTACGGAAAAATCTGTTCCGGTTTACGGCACATTCCCGGAAGGCGAAAATATTTATGAAAGTACATTAAGCCACAAAGGAATAATAATTATAGGCAACGAAGGACAAGGTATTTCCGAAGAATTATTCCCTTACATAACAAAAAAAATATCTATTCCGACTTTTAACAAGGAGGGCAAAAACACCGAATCTTTAAATGCTGCAGTGGCAAATGCGATTATTTGCTCGGAATTTAAACGACGAAGCTAAACAGTTATGAATGGTGAGTGAATTAAGAATTAAAAGCCGGAAGACCAAAGTCGGAAGATTTATGAATAGACAAGTTGTGCATGATAAGTTATGAGTTTTGAGTTCGTTTTTTTGCCCAAAGTCCAAAAGCCAATTTAATTACTTGCAAAAAGGCTGCAAATACAATAAAAGTGATAAAGAGATTGAAGCATACCCTTTGATATGGCGAATAAGCCTTATCAAACAAAGCACTTTATTTTGAAGAAGATACAAGCCAAAACAGTACAACTCGAAGACCACGAAGCAGCATCGAAGATAATAATGCGTATTAAATCCGGAAAAACTTATTTTTTTATATAAATTTGCGCCCGCAATTTATACGGATATATAAATTTCCGTATCGGCATTATTGAAGAAACATCTAAATTTTTGTTTAATGAAACGCCCGGTATCGAAAAAAGACACCCGGCGGAATAATTATTTAGAGGAAAGTCGGAGAACAAAAACACCCAACTTCCCTCTTCCAACTTAAAGAACAGACATATGAAAATGGAGGTAATTATAGCGGGAGCCGGAGAAGCCGGAACGTATTTGGCAAAATTGCTGTACGACAATAAAGAGAACATTACAATTATCGATACCAATGAAACTCGCATTAAATATATCAATGAGCATTATGACTTTTTAACCGTTAAGGGTTCGGCGCTTTCAATTGACAACCTGAAAGCTGCCGGAGTAGAATCTTGCGACTTATTTATAGCCATGACCAACACGGAAGAGGCAAATATTTTATCTTCCATAATAGCCAAACGTTTAGGCGCAACAAAGGTTATTGCCCGTATCACGAACAAAGAATATATAGATATGGGCACGGATTTATTTTCTCAAATGGGCATTGATGAATTAATATATCCGGAGATTTTGGCAAGTCAAGAAATTGTGGATATTTTGCAACAATCCGGAACAAAGCAGTTGCTTCATTTCTCCGAGGGAAAATTAAAACTGCCGGTACTTACCGTCCGAAAAGATTCTGACTGGGACGGCATGGAAATATCACAAATAAGGCAAGATAATCCTGCTTATGAATTTATTTTAATTTCCGTAAAACGAAACGGCGACAGTTTTATTCCGCAAGGGAAAGACAAATTGCAAGCCCATGACCTTATTTTTGTAATTACCAAACAACAAAGTTTGGAATATTTATCGAAGAAAACAGGCAATCCGCCTTTTCAGGTGAAAAATGTTATGATTATGGGAGGCAGCAGAATAGGCTATAAAACAGCGATGATGCTTGAAAAAAAACATCATGTAAAACTGTTCGAACAAGACAATGAGAAATGCCATGAGTTGTCCGAATTTCTTAAAAATACCTTGATTATAAACGGAGACGGTCGAGATTCTGCCCTTTTGATTGAAGAAGGCATTGAAAAAACAGATGCTTTTATTGCCGTAACGGGAAACTCCGAGACCAATATATTGGCTTGTTTGCATGCTAAAAAGTTCGGAGTAAAAAAAACAGTGGCAGAAATAGAAAATATGGACGATTTGCCTTTGGCACAGAAAATGGGCATCAATTCCGTGATAAACAAAAAACTGATTGCAGCAGGGCACATTCATGCGCATGTGTTATCAAAACATTTAACATCCGTTCAATGTTTATCCGATATAGAGTCGGAAATCTTGGAATTTAACGTTCCACAAAATGCCCCCGTAAGCAAACACGAACTGAGCAAACTAAATTTCCCCTCAAATGCAATCATTGGCGGGATAATACGCAAAGACGGGACTGCGGTTATACCAAAGGGAAATACACGCGTAGAAGCAGGCGACAAAGTACTCGTTTGCAGCATCCCCGACACAATTACCAAAGCATCTAAGTTTTTTAAAGCAAAATAGATTATGCGTTTTTTAAATATTGCAGCCATAATTAGAGTTTTAGGAGGTTTATTGCTGATTGAGAGTTTCTTTTTGTTACTCTCGGCAGCTGTTTCTTTAATATATTCAGAGCCTGCCTATATCGACTTCCTTATTACTGCCGGGATTGCATCGGCACCCGGACTTATTTTTACCGTTTTTTTGAAAAAAGAAAAAAAAGGGATACAAAAAAGAGAAGGCTTTGTTATTGTAAGCTTAGTATGGATTGTTTTTTCTTTTATAGGCAGCATTCCTTTTATGCTCAGCGGCAGCATTCCTAATTTTACAAACGCTTTTTTTGAAACCATTTCCGGTTTTACCACTACCGGTTCAAGCATTCTGAATAATATTGAAGCACTGCCCAAAGGTATTTTGTTTTGGCGCAGTATCATTCAATGGATGGGCGGCATGGGGATTATAGTACTGTCTCTTGCCATTATGCCGATTTTAGGCATCGGCGGCATGCAGCTGTTTGTGGCAGAATCGCCCGGGCCCACCGCCGACAAATTTCACCCGCGCATAGGCGAAGCAGCCAAACGACTGTGGCTCATATATCTGGGACTTACGGTTGCCGAAACCATATTACTGATGCTGGGGGGAATGACTTTATTTGATGCCGTGAATCATGCTTTTACCACAATGGCTACCGGCGGCTATTCAACCAAACAGGCAAGTGTTGCCTATTATCAATCGCCCTACATACACTATGTCATTTCCCTTTTTATGATTATAGCCGGAACAAACTTTACATTAGCCTATTTCGGTTTAAAACTTCAATTTAAAAAGATTTTCCGGAATGAAGAATTCCGCTATTACATCTTTTTTATATTTATTTTTACCGCCATATCAACGCTTGTATTATATTTCAGGGGCGATATAAGTTTTGAACAATCATTTAGAGATTCTTTGTTTCAAGTATCCTCACTAATGACAACAACCGGTTATGCAACTTCCGATTATTTGCTCTGGGGTTCTTTTCTTTGGTTGCTGATGTTTATTGTGATGTTTTTCGGCGGTTCGGCAGGCTCAACAGGCGGCGGAATGAAAATTATGCGTATTGCGGTATTATTAAAAAATACGGCATTAGAATTTAAACGTTTATTGCATCCGCATGCAGTAATCCCCGTACGTTTTAACAAAAAAGTCTTGCATCAGCAAATTGTTTCCAACATACTTGCCTTTATTGTCTTGTATATATCTATATTTATAATTGGCACCGTTGTTATGTCCGCTTTCGGTTTAGATTTTGAAACAGCCATGGGCTCCGTCATTGCAACTTTGGGAAATATCGGTCCGGGCATCGGCGACGTAGGTCCTGCCGCAAACTTTGCCGACATCCCCACAGGCGGCAAATGGTTTCTTTCTTTTCTTATGCTTATAGGACGTTTGGAACTGTTTACGGTACTAATACTTTTAACTCCCTCGTTCTGGAAAAGCTAATCCGCAATTTCGAGACTTTTGAAAAAGTAAAACCCAAACGCTAACTTTATAGAAATCTAAAAAGTCGGAAGCCCGAAGACTGAAGTCGGAAGAAGAATGCGCACTTGTTTGCGATGAGAGCACTCTTTACAATTTCATGATTTTTGGCAAAATGCAAATTCCCTCTTCTCCAAAAGGGAATTGCCGGTTGCATTATTTAAGGTTTTCTCGGTTTTTGGCAAACTCAATAGGCGATAAAAATCAATCTCCCTGCACCCTCTTCTCCAAGAGGGAATTTGCCGGTTGCGCTATTTGTTTAATTGGCTCTTGGTCTTTGGCTTTTAGCAATAAAAATAAGGTAATAAGGTTTATTTTTTGATTATCTTTTTCTACTAAGGTTTGAACCGAAAATAAGGTTTTTAAACTGCTAATATAAAAAATCAATCTCCCTGCACCCTCTTCTCCAAGGGGGAATTGCCGGTTGCGCTCTTTGCGGGCTTCGGGTTTCCTGCTTTTCAATTTTTAACATTTAACTCACCATTTATAATTTTCCTCGCAGAGGAATAGTCGTTTTTAATTTTTCGAAGGGTGTCCTAATTATGAATTATTAATTGTGAATTATAAATTACTTTTTATCAGTGATTTAATTTTCAGCTTTCATTCAT
>PDWI01002216.1_pt1 | contig 29548 bp, 28 predicted proteins | sample 1430891 | NCBI WGS metagenome assembly PDWI01 (sample SAMN01162508, study PRJNA174530) | Oral metagenome, whole genome shotgun sequencing project. | biome: Marine environment; feature: Marine mammal; material: Swab sample of the gingival sulcus; isolation source: swab sample of gingival sulcus... | reverse complement strand
TACTTTCTCATTTTGCACCTCCCTTTGGTCTTTTGGCTCACATTCTGAGCAGAGAAGTAATAGTTCATCTATTACATCGAATTATTCTATCATCTTTTACAAATGATTGCAAGTATTTTTTTATTTTTTTCTAATATTACTACTATGAATCCATTTATTTGTAAAAATAGATAGTGGCATCAGCACGATACAAACAAGGATAAAGGAAATTCCTCCTTTTTCAATCACGCCAACAGATAAATTATTTTTAAAATAATAATCAACTAATAATAGCACAAATGGATGTGCTAAATAAATAGTAAAAGAACCTAAACTGATATGATATAATATCCTTCTACTATACTTTGTACTCTCTACAATATATAGACTTATTAAATAGTAAAAAACAGCGCCTATTATCCCTAAGAACATAAAGGATGTATTAATCATAATTGCTGAAAAATAAATATGTTTAAAATATATTGAATATTGAACAAAAGCATATATACCAACAATACAAATAAATAATACGATAATATAGTTTTTAAATCTATCAATCATATGATTAAATTTTTCTATATTATATCCAGCGTATAAGCCACAATAAAAAATTAGAATATAATTTAAAAAAATTCGATCCTTATATGGCACAGGTGATAAAGAAAAAACAATATTTAATATCAATAAGAATATAAAAAATATACTGGTATTAAATCGATAGATATACTTTCTAAGTAGAGGAAATAATAAATAAAACTGAATAATAATAATGATAAAATACAGATGATATAAATGATTTCCAAGCATTAAATTTTTTATATAAAACACGATATCAAAAGCATAGATTCCCCTATACACAAAAATCATATAATAAATAGTAGACCATATAATATATGGAATAAGCACTTTTAACAGCCTTTTTTTCTCAAATTGAGCATACTCTATCTTTGCATCTTTATACTTCCCTGATAAAAGAAATGCGCTGATAAATATAAAAGTATATACTGCACATTTTGATAGAGAAGATATAATATCTATAGCTAAAAAATAATGGATATTCTTAACAGAAACCAGTGGGGTTGCTGTTACATGTATTAAAACAACAAGTATTGTTGCTATTGCTCTAAGAATAGAAATATGAAATACTTTGTTTTTCAAATTGCCTCCCTTCCTCAATATAATATCACGTTTATTATAAAGTATTTTTTTTGCTTTTTCAATAATATGCCCACCATAATAAACAACAACTTTATCTTCTTTTTCTCTTTATTTATATATCCAATTTCTTAAAAAACATCGGTTTATTAAGTTTAACAATAATAACTGCAAATACAATAATAATAAAAGTTTCTATACATTTTGTCTGTGCGGTTAGTCCTATTCTCTCTTGCATTAAATTCACAAAGATATGAAATATAATACTTGAAAGTATGCTTCTATTATTTTTCACATAGACCCAAGTTGTTAAAAATCCAAGTGGAATCACACTTATTAAAAAATTTAACACATAGAGTATGCCAAGCTCTTTTAGCATAAAATGATAAGTACCTGAGATCCAAAATAAAGGAAGATGCCAAAAAGACCAAATAAAGCCAAAGATAATAGATTCCTTAAACCACGATACATAAAAGGCAATCGCATCTTCGCCATATCCTCTCCATCCAACTTCCTCTATAATAGATGCTAGTAGTATAGTAAGTAGCGCTGAGAATCCACTAATAGAAAAAGTAAAATCCTCTCTAAAATAAAGCTGATTAATAGACTGATCAAATAAAAGTGATATGAAAACAGATATTATAACAATCAGAAAAAAAGTAATCACTGCAATTACTATATTTTTTATATTCATGCGTGAGAGTTTAAACTTATTTTTAAAATCTGATTTTAATTTCTCATTCGTTGATAAAAAAACAGTACTAATACTGATAAAAGCTGGAGAGAAAAGTCCTAATAATAAAAGGAGGATAGAGAGCTTTTTAAAAAAGATAGCTCCTATCCAAAAACTCCAAGTGAATAAAAAGCATTTTAAATAAAATACTATTGGTCTATATTTTATTGTATTCATTTAAAACCCCCCATTATCAATGATAAGTTCGCTCTTTATACCATTTAGTTCAATGATATTATCTGCATCACTTACACTAAAATTAGTAACTCTTTCACCATTTTTTTCATAATATATGGTATTTCCTATTCCTTTTTTTCTTTCTATAAAAGATAGCTTTTCAGGAATGAATAATTTACTTACTGCCATATACTGATTAATAGAGAGTTTTCCATTTAAATAATTAGAACGAATCTGCATATCCTGATTACAATCAATTTCAATATCTCCCTCTATATTATTTAAAAATACCTCATTTGTTTTAATATCTAGTTCCAGATTTTTCGCATCTAAAGAATTTATTTCAAGATATTTTGAATGAAGAGCGATTTCCATACGCTTTATATATTTATTAGGAATATTTACTATCATAGAAAGCTTTTCTTTTATTTCTTTTTTTGACATACTACCTACTAAATGAACTTCAACATCCATGCGTTCTTTAATATCATCCATTTTGACTTTAATATTTTCTTCTATAGAACGAAGTGTATTAGAAGAAAGCTTTATATATATCTTTTCTCCATCATATCCATTAATAAAAACCTCTTTCGCAGCATTTAATTTCAAATCAAAAATCTTCATTCCATCAATATCATACTCATTCACACTCGTAAATAAATACTCTTTCTCTTCTTTTTTATTTTCTCCATCTAATAATAAACTATCTATTGATAGATTAAATAGTGTAGAAAGAGCTATTATATTTTCTATATCAGGAATACCATTTCCTGTTTCCCATTTTGTAACAGCCTGTCTTGAAACACCTATTTTTTCTGCTAATTTCTCTTGTGAAAGACCTATTTCTTTTCGTAATTTTTTTAATTTATTTGCAAAATCCATATATACCTCCTGTTTGATTCAGTATAATAAACGTATAAAATATAACAAGAAACTACACTGTACATTTAAATTATTTATGCTACTTTACGTAGCACTGAGTATATTACTCACTTATGAAAGAAAAAAACATATACTGCTATATGTTTTTCTTTACAAAATCTAGTCCATCTTGATAACCAAGATCAAAGTTTCTTTTCATCTTTCCTTTTTCAACCATTAAGATAGAACCTAGTTTTTCATTAGTAGAAATAGTTTTAATAGTACACTCGCCTTTTGGTTTTGTATGAATACTAAATTTATGAAGCCTTATCTCAATAATATCTTTATAATTATTCTTAACTAACATATTGGAAGGAAGATTATTATATACACCCCCATCAATATAATACTTTCCATGTAATTTTCTCTGTTTAAATCCAGGTAGATAAGAACTAGCAAGAAGATAATCTTTTAATAATCCCTTAGGAATATCTCTTATCATCAGTTCTTCTCCCTTATCATCCGTTAAATTATAAGTCACTAGTCCAAAATCAATAGGAGATGTTCTAAGCACTTCTTCATCGATTACATCATCGATAAGATCAATAAGAGGAGAAATATCCAATCCCTTATTGGATATGGTGTTAATAATATCTTTTCCTAGAGTAATGATATCAATTTCTCCAAAATCATGTTCTAATAAATTTTCCAAATCATCATTTTCAAATTTAAATACATTCTTCACATCAAATTCAAGCCAAAGTTTTTTCATCTCTTCTATTCTATCCATTGCAACCAGTGCACCATTTAAAGAGCCTACCGATGTTCCACACACTGCACTAAACCTCATACCTGATTCATAAAGTGCATAAATAACGCCTGCTTGATAAGCTCCCCTAAAACCACCACCTTCCAGTGATAGTGCATATTTTTTATTTTCCATATTTCCTCTATTCTATTAAATTTTTAGCCCATTTTTTTGATTTCACTCTATGATAAAGAAGTATTGTATTTAGCACACTACCCATACTTGCAAAAAAGATAATAATAGGTGTGGATAAATTAGTATATGTTAATAATACATATAATATCGGTATATCCATTAAATAAATACCAATTAATTCAAATATTACAGGAAATTTTGTATCTCCACCTGCTCTAAGTATTCCTGCTGCCTGCATAGCACTATAGGTCTTAAAAGGAATAAAAACAGAAAGCGCTATTGATATATAAAATGCTTCCAATTTGATATTCCTGCTAATTTTAAACAAATCAACTAAAAAATATGCTGAAATAATCACTAAAAAACTGCAGATAATTCCTATTATGATTTGAACTTTTGAATACTTCTTTTCATAAATAAGCGCCTTTTCTATATCTTTTCTTCCAAGCTGAGCACCTATTGTAACAGATGCTGTAGCTGATACTGCCATTGAAAATATCATCACTAATCGTTGAAACTGATCAGCAATCCTATAAGCTGTATAGCCATCTGTTCTTAATCTTGAAAGAATTAAAATATAGGTAACCATTGCCAATGACCAGAATAATTCATGCAAAACAACTGTCCATCCTGTTTTAAAAACTTTAAAAACAAATTCTTTTCTTATATTTATAAAATCATAAACTTTTCCCTTTATTTCATTATCTATAACACCTAAAATAACAAGATATAATATCAGTGCGAATATTCTTGATATTACCGTTGCAATACCAGCTCCCATCACACCCATTGGTTCAAAGCCTAATTTACCAAAGATTAAAATATAATTTAATACTGTATTAAAAGAAAGTGACACAATGGATATCACAAGTGGAATTTTTGCTTTTTTTATAATGTGCAAATGATTAGAAATCGGTATTGTCAGTGCTTCAATCGGCATTTGGAATGCTATTATACTTAGATATCCAGCACCTACAGTTATAATATCTTCTTCCTTTGTAAATAAACCTACTATAAATTTAGGAAAAAATATAGAAAGCAAAAAGGCAATAAAAGCCAAAGTAAAACATGCAATAACAGCTAATCCAAGCGACTTTCTAAAGCCTTTTAAATCATCCGCACCATAATACTGTGCACTATAAATTTTCGTTGCTGATGTTACACCAACTACAACAAGAATGATGATAAAATCAAACTGTCCACCAAGACCTACTGCATTATATTCTACTTGTCCTAATCTACCTACCATTAGTGAATCAATAAAGGTAAGTAAAACAAAAAATAATTGTTGAACTCCTACAGGAATAGCTATTTTTATAAACGATTCTTTAAACTCATTATCATGTATTTGTTCCATAAAGCCTCCTTATGATTTATATTATACAAAAAAATACCCATAGATTAAATATCTATAAGTATTTTATTCATTTATTTTATCTAACTCTAGCAATATATTCCGTTGCTTTCATTAGTATAAGTATTATAATAACTACTATTAATAACCACTTTTCTTGTTTTTTCCCATTCTTAAATACACTAGTATAATAAGGAATAGCTAAGTTAATAAGGAATAGAAATATTCCTACTCCAACTATCTGCATTATAATTAATTTGTTGAAATATTGAGATAAAGGGAAGTCAAATATATCTTTAAATCCATGTGAAGTAACATATACATGGGATATTAATACTAATATTATATACACTATAATAAATGTTTTCTTTTTCATTTTTTCTTCCTTCTTAGTGCAAACTCTACAACTCCATCATCTTTATAAAACTAATGTATTCTAGATACGATGACAATAGATTTATATTTTTTCAATTTATAAGTTCATATATCCCCTCCAAATCTATCAAATGATACTTAGATGTTTTTTTAAGATATAAATCCACAGAATTATCTATATTATAATAATCTAATATTACTTTTAAAGATGCTAATGTACCTTTTTTTATTTTTATATTCTTTATAATCTTTTTTAAAGATTTCTCATTATAAAATTTAGAAAGGTATTTAATCGTTTCTATAAAGGTTCTATAATTTATATTTTCTATTGATTTATAATTTTCAATAATATCAAGTAATTCTATTAATTTAATATCATAATCATTAAGCCCAGTATCAATTTTTTTTATTGTTACATTAGCTACCTTTTTGCTATTTTCATATAATACATTAGAAAAAATTTCAATGTTTTTTGACATTTGTGTAGTAATTTTATATTTATTATATAACCTATACCCTACTATAACTCCTTTATTTTTTCTACTTCCTAAGTAATAATTTAATATATCCGTCTCATTAGAAATCATCATTCCAAATTTAGTTTCCTTAGGAACACAGTATATTCCTTTAGAAAGTCTAATAATTTTTTTGCTTCCACATAGTCTTGAAATTATTTTATAAAAAACTTCTTCTCCCATATATGAAAATTTATCATTATATATTTTTCTAGAATCAAGTAAATTCAGTGTAGGATAATTCATAATAAAATTTGAAACTTCTAATGCATAACTCAAAAAATCACTTCCTTTCACTATCTATTTTAAATAAATATTATATATTTGTCAAGTTTATTCAAAATAAACTTGACAAATTTCATATGAAAAAAGCCTATTTCTAGGCTATATTATTCAGTTCATAATAGAATCCTTTTTTCTCCATTAATTCTTTATGCGTTCCTTTTTCCACAATATCCCCATGATTCATCACAAGAATAAGATCTGCATTTCTTATAGTAGAAAGTCTATGAGCAATAATAAAACTCGTTCTACCTTTCATTAAATTCGTCATCGCATCTTGAATATAACGCTCCGTTCTAGTATCCACACTTGATGTAGCTTCATCGAGTATTAACATCTTTGGATTCTTAAGAATGACTCTAGCTATTGTAATCAGCTGCTTTTGACCATAGGATATATTGCTTGCTTCTTCATTAAGATAGGTATCATACCCATCGTCCAGCGTCATAATAAAATCATGAACATTCGCTAGTTTTGCAGCTCTTACAATATCTTCTTCACTAGAGTTTATGCCATAGGAAATATTGTCTCTAATGCTCCCTTTAAAAAGCCATGTATCTTGAAGAACCATGCCAATATTCTCTCTTAAACTCTTTCTATCAATGTCTTTGATATCCTTTCCATCAATGAATATACTTCCTCTATTTACATCATAGAATCTCATTAATAGATTCACAAGCGTTGTCTTTCCTGCTCCAGTAGGGCCTACAATTGCAATACTTTGACCTTCTTTTATATCTAAATTTAAATCTTCAATTAATTTATCTTCCGTATAAGAAAAACTAATATCTTTAAACTGCACTCTTCCTCTTACCTTCTGAAGCTTCTCTTCATTAAAGATAAGTTCCTCTTCATCCAAGAGTTCAAAGACCCTTTCAGAAGCTGCCATTGTTGATAATAAAAGGTTCATAATAGAAGCTACTTGCACAATGGGTTTTGCAAAACTATTGGAATAAGCTAAGAAGGCCTGAATATCTCCAACCATTAGACTCCCATTTGCTACTAAAACGCCTCCCACAGCACATACAAGCACATAACCTATATTATTAATAAATGTAACAACTGGCATAATAAGCCCTGATAAAAACTGCGCTTTTCTACTCGATTCTGTGAGCTCTTTATTATACTGATTAAATATTTCCTTTGATTTATCTCCATATTGGAATAAATTTATCATCTGATGATTCGAATACATCTCTTCAATATGACCATTTAACTGCCCTAAATTCTTTTGTTTCTTTCTAAATTCCTTTTTGGAATATCTTGATACAAACTTTGTAAATAACATGCTCATAGGAAGCGTTATCAGAACTAAAATCGTTAAAAGAAGATTCATTGAAAGCATAATAAAGCTCACACCAATTACTGTTATAAGAGCAGAAAGAAACTGCGTTAAAGACTGCTCCAGTGTTGTAGATATTGTATTGATATCATTGATTACTCTTGAAAGAATATCCCCATGCGAATTCGTATCATAGTATTTTAGTGATAATTTTTTAAATTTTTGATTCACTTCTTCTCTTAACTTCATCATAGTATTTGAGATGAATCTTGCCATAATAAATCTAGTTAAATAATTGAATATAAAGCTCATTACATACATTATAATAACAAAGAGAAGCATCTTTATAATATAGTTAAAATCAATCCTTCCTTTAAAATATCCATGAAAGAGCTCTGTTGTCACCTTTCCAAGCATTTTGGGCGATACAATCGTAAATATCGTTGAAAGAATCGTACATAGAATAATAAAAAATATAACTAATTTTCTATCTTTAAAATAGGATAGAAGCCTTTTAGCTGTCTTTTTAAAATCCTTAGGCTTTTCCCCTGGTTTTAATAAATCTTTTCCTGGTGCTCCTCTACCCATAATGCACCTCCTGAGAATCCATGATTTCTCTATAAATCTCAGATGACTGTAATAAATCATCATGTATACCAATACCTACTATTTCTCCTTTATCCAGTACAATGATCTTATCTGCCTGTTTAATCGTTGAAATTTTCTGCGACACAATAAAAACCATCTTCCCTTCCAATCGAACATGAAGAGCCTCTTTTAGCTTTTGTTCTGTTTTTACATCAAGTGCAGAAAAACTATCATCAAATAAATACACATCTGCCTCTTTTGCTAAACTCCTAGCAATTGAAATTCTCTGCTTTTGTCCACCAGAAAGGTTCTTTCCTGACCTTAATAGTTCATAACCTACATCCGTTACAAACTCTTTTGCCTGAGCATCTTTTATAGCCTTTTCAATAATATCTTCTGTATAACCTTCATTAAAATCTATATTTTCTCTAATACTCCCTTTAAAAACACTTGTTTTTTGAGATGTAAAACTGATTTTAGAAAGAAGAGAATCTCTAGCATACAAATTAATATCCCTATCATTAATCTTTATACACCCACCAGATGCTCTATATAACCTAGGAATCAAATGAATTAAAGTCGATTTACCAGAACCTGTTCCTCCTAATATGCCAATAGTTTCTCCTTTTTTTACAGAAAAGCTAATATCTTTTAACACATCTTTTTCATTGTAGGAAAAAAAGACGTGCTCAAAAGAAATCGTTTCTACTTTCTCTAATTGTATCTCTCCATCATCATTTAAATCCTCTATTTTTAGTACCTCTTCTATTCTCTTAATCGAAATAATCGCTCTAGGAAGAATAATAATTAAAAGCCCCAAAAGAGAAAAAGAAAACATAATCTGCATTACATATTGGACAAAGGCCATTAAATCCCCTACTGCCATCGAAAGGCTCTCTACCCTATAAGAACCAAAATATAATGAAGCGACTGAAGTAATTCCCATAATAAGAATTAAAAGAGGTAAGATGAGTCCTGTTAGCCTATTAATTTTTATAATATTTTCTGTAAGAAGGGTATTTTCCTTTGTAAACCTTTCTTCTTCATACTTTTCATTATTAAACGCCCTAATAACTCTTATACCAGAAAGTCTCTCTCTTAATAAATGATTTAAAGCATCTCTTTTTTCTTGAACATTCTTTGAAATAGGCACTGCTTTTTTTGACACCACAAAAAATACCATAGCAATAACGCATACTGCTAAAAATAAGATGATGGAAAGCGTCTTATCAATCATCATCGCCATAATAATGCCGCCTATGGATAAAATAGGGACTTTTAAAAACACTTTAAGAACCACCCCAATAAAGCTCTGAACCTGAATCACATCATTGGTTGAGCGAATAATAAGCGATGAAGTTTCTACTTTTCCAAAATCTCTTTCCTTTAAATCGATTATTTTATAAAATAAATCTTCTCTTATATCCCTAGCAATAAATGAGCTAATCGTAGAGGATACATAATTATTGATAATCGCTGCTAAAGAAGAAAGAAAAGTAAGTAAAAGCATAATAATACCTGCTTGAATAATATATTTAATATTATGCTTCGCTATTCCTTTATCTACGATAAAACCCATGAGTTTTGGAAGATAAAGAAGCGTTACACTCTGAATCAGTACCAGCGCAATAACGAGCATCATACCGAATTTATATTGTTTACTATATTTTTTAATCATACTATCTCCTACTTCTATTATACAAAAAAATACTTATAGAATAAACATCTATAAGTATTTATCTTACGCTACATTATGTAGTTCATAGTAGAAGCCTTTTTTCTCCATTAATTCTTTATGCGTTCCTTTTTCCACAATATCCCCATGATTCATCACAAGAATAAGATCTGCATTTCTAATCGTTGAAAGTCTATGGGCAATAATAAAGCTCGTTCTACCTTTCATTAGATTTGCCATTGCATCTTGAATATGAAGCTCCGTTCTTGTATCCACACTGGATGTTGCTTCATCAAGGATTAACATCTTTGGATTTTTAAGAATCACTCTTGCTATTGTAATCAGCTGTTTTTGACCATAGGATATATTACTTGCTTCTTCATTAAGAAAGGTATCATATCCATCTTCCAGCGTCATAATAAAATCATGCACATTCGCTAGTTTTGCAGCTCTTACAATATCTTCTTCACTAGAGTTTATGCCATAGGAAATATTATCTCTAATGCTTCCTTTAAATAACCACGTATCCTGAAGCACCATTCCAATATGATCTCTTAAACTTCCCTTATTAACCTTCTTAATATCTTTTCCATCAATAATAATACTTCCCTTATCAATATCATAAAAGCCCATTAATAAATTCACAAGGGTTGTCTTTCCTGCTCCAGTAGGACCTACAATAGCAACATTTTGACCTTCTTTTATATCTAAATTTAAATCTTCAATTAATTTATCTTCTGTATAAGAAAAATCAACCTCTTTAAACTCTATATTTCCTCTTACATTCTCTAACACCTCCGTATTAAAAGGCATTTCCTCTTCATCTAAAAGTTCAAATACTCTTTCAGAAGCTGCAATTGTCGACTGAATTAAATTCATAATCGATGCTACTTGAAGAATCGGTCTTGCAAAACTATTGGAATAGGATAAAAAGGCCTGAATTGCTCCTACCATCAAACTACCATTTGCTACTAAAATACCGCCTACAACACATACCAGTACATAGCCAATATTATTAATAAATGTAACAACTGGCATAATAATTCCTGAAAGAAACTGAGATTTTAAAGAAGACTCTGCAAGTTTTTCATTGCTTTCATCAAACCTCTTTAATGATTCTTCTTCATAAAGGAATAATTTAATCGCCTTATGACTTGAATACATCTCTTCAATATGACCATTTAAATGACCTAAATCTGCTTGTTTTTTCTTAAATTCCTTCTGTGAATACTTTGAGATAAATCTTGCAAATAGCATACTCATTGGAAGGGTCACAAGAACAACAATGGTTAGTATCACATTCATGGTAAACATAATGAAGCTAACTCCTATTACGGTTATAACAGCAGTTAACAGCTCATTAATTGACTGCTCAAGAGTAGAAGATATCGTATCAATATCATTCGTAACCCTTGAAAGAATATCTCCATGAGAGTTTTTATCATAGTATTTAAGCGGTAATTTCTTAAACTTTTTATTAATCTCTTCCCTTAATACCCTTACAATATCTGCTACGAATTTCGACATAATAAATCTTGTTAAATAGCTAAATACAAAGCTAATAATATAAAGCATAGTAACGATTTTAAGGATATCAAAAATGACTGAAAAATTCATCTTTCCACTAAGATATCCATTAAATATCTCTGTTGTTGCCTTTCCGAGTATCTTGGGTGATATAATTGTAAATATAGTTGCAAGTATAGTAAAGATAATCATTAATAAAATAACGAGTTCTCTTCCTTTAAAATACGTTAATAATCTTTTAAACGTCTTTTTAAAATTCTTAGGCTTTTGAACTTTTCTAAAATCTCCCGCTGGTCCACTACTCATATGCCACCTCCTGAGAATCCATGATCTCTCTATAAATCTCAGATGACTGTAACAGTTCATCATGAACGCCAATACCGACTACTTTTCCTTTATCTAAAAGAATAATCTTATCTGCATTTCTTACAGTAGAAATCTTTTGTGAAACAATAAAAGTAATCTTTCCTTTTATTTTCTCATCTAACTCTTCTTTTAATTGCTTTTCTGTTTTTAAATCAAGAGCAGAGAAACTATCATCAAAGATATAAATATCAGGATTTTTAGCAAGTGTTCTAGCAATAGAAATTCTCTGTTTCTGCCCTCCAGAAAGATTATTTCCTCCTTTTGAAAGCTCTGTATCAAGATTTTCTTTTTCTAATAGAAACTCTCTTGACTGAGAAATATCCACTGCTTCATTAATATCCTTTATATTTAGTTTATTATTAAAATCAAGATTTTCTTTTACACTGCCCTTAAATACATTCGTCTTTTGAAGGGTAAATCCAATTTTATTTCTAAGAGAATCATTCGTATACTCGTTAATATCTACATCATTTATTTTAATCCTTCCTTCACTCACTCGATATAATCTCGGAATAAGACTGATAAGAGTCGATTTACCAGACCCTGTACCACCTAGTATACCAACGACTTCCCCTTTATTCACTGTAAAACTAATATCTTTTAATACCGGCTTTTCATTATAAGAAAAATAAACATGATCAAAACGGATTGTATCTACTGATGTAAGCTCCACATGCCCATCTACTACTTCATTTTTAATATTCATCACTTCTTTTATTCTATCCATAGAAACAGAGGCTCTAGGAAGAAGCACAAATAACATCCCAAGCATAGCAAACGATATCATAATCTGCATTACATATTGAATAAAGGACATTAAATTTCCAACTAATAATACTCCAGAATCTACTCTATACGTACCAAAATAAAGTACAATAACAGAAGTGATGCTCATGATTAATATCATCAGAGGCATTAAAAGACCTAGTATTCTATTGATTTTTACCATGGTATTAGTTAAATCAACATTTAACTTTGAAAATCGCTTTTCTTCATATTCCTCATTATTAAATGCTCTTATCACTCTAATACCATTTAGTCTCTCTCGAAGCAGTTGATTTAATCCATCTTTTTTAATCTGAATTCCTTTAAAAAGAGGAAGTGCAATCTTTGAAACAAAGATAAGAAAGATACCAATCAGACCAATAAGAATAATAAGAACCAAGGATAGTTTTGCATCTGTTAGAATTGCCATAATAATAGCTCCTATTGCAAGTAATGGTACTTTTAAAAATATCCTTAGAAGGATGGATAGGACATTTTGAATCTGAGTCACATCATTCGTTGTTCTTGTAATAAGAGAAGATGTTTCTATCTTTTCAAAATTTCTTATATTAAAACTTGTAATGCTCTGAAATAAATCGGTTCGAATATCTTTTGCAATAAAAACACTCACCTTTGTTGATACGTAATTATTGCATATGGAAGCAATAGACGATGCAAAGGTTATTAAAAGCATAATAAAACCCATTTTTATAATATAGTTTATATTCTTCATTGCCACGCCATTATCTACAATATTACCCATTAATTTGGGTAGATATAATAAGGTGATGCTCTGAATAAAAACGAGTAAAATAATCAGAAAAATATGTAATTTATATCGTTTTATATATTTTATCATCATAATTTTTTCACAATCTCCATGGCTGTTTTTATACTATCACAGAATATTTTTTGATCTTCTTTTGATAGTCTATTCATGCTCTCTGAAAAAACTTCATACACGTATTTTTCATGCTGCATAAAAAATCCTTTCCCTTTTTCAGATACAAATAATATACTCTTTCTTCTATCTTTTGGATCTTTTTTTATTTCAATAAAATCTTCTTTTAATAAAGCATCAATAACCTTTGAAAAATTAGGTTTTGAAATGCCACTCACCTCACTATAATAACCCATCGGTTTTCCTGGTTCCTTATAGATTTTTGATAATATTAAATGTCTTTTTGTTATTTTATGCCCTTTTCTATCAAATATCTTTTTCTTTGTCAGTAAATTAAATTCTAATAATTCATCTAAATCTTTTCTATTCATACATCCTCCTTAGTTATAATATATAACTATTATATAATATAACTATTTATTTTCAATATTTTTATTATTTTTTAATACTTTTCATCCTAGAATAAAAAAATAATATATTATAAATATATAAATTAATAATAAAAAACCACCCACAGCATTGAATTTTAAGTAAAATATGATATAGTATAAATGCACGTAAAGGAGGAAAATATGAAGCAAGAAACAAAGTTTTTAATTCATTCATTTTTAATATTTTTATTACTATTTATTATTATGTCCCTACCAGAATTCTTTGGATTATTTGATTCCTCAAAAGTAGAGGTAGGAACAAATATTATACTAGCTTTAGTACCTTCTACTCTATTATATGTTTTGAATAGAAGAAATAGAAAACCTGGTATATTAGAATATCGATATAAAGATGAAGAGAGTAAAAAGAAAATCATCGATAGAATACTAGAATTTTCACAAAATAAATGGAAGAAAGAAATAGTATATTCTGATCAATATTCCATTCATCTAGCTGGAAGAAACTTCTATAATAAATGGCTATATGATCCCGTTATTATAGATATTGAAGAGAATAAATTAACCATTCATTTACAAGCATTCGAAAAAAATCTCGTAGAGAGAGGGATTAATTGGAGGTAATATGACAAATAAGGCTGTTGTACTCGGTGCAAATTATTATATAGGTCTTAGCATTATAAGGTGTTTAGGTAGAAAGAATATTCCTGTTGTTGTAATGGAATATAACCAGGATAATGCCTATGGACTCAAATCAAAATATATTTCAGAAAAGCATATTGTTCCTCATTACAAAAGGGAAGAAAAAGAGTTTATTGACTATCTGATTTCCTATGCGAAAAAAGAAGAGAAAAAGCCAGTATTATTTCCTTCAGCAGACCAATATGTAGAAGTAATTGACAGAAATCTTAAGGTGCTAAAAGAGTATTATCTCATCCATCAAACAGAAAAGAATTTTCTTATTGATTTAATGGATAAGAATTCATTACAGGAAATAGCAAAGAAGCACAATATGCTCGTTCCAGAAACGATCTTAGTGGATGAAAATCTAAAAGAAAATATTAAAAATTTAAGCTATCCTTGTATTATAAAGCCCTATGAAACAACGGAGTTTACTAAGATATTTCGAAAGAAAATATTTAAAGTAAAGAATGAAACAGAGCTTTTAGAGCATTTAGAAAAAGCAAAAGAGCATGATATTGATGTGTTTATTCAGCGCATTATAAAGGGCTTTGATGATCATATGTATACCTTTGATTTCTATGCAAATCAAGAAGGTCATATCACGCATTATACAACAGCACATAAATTCCGTCAGTGGCCAATAAACTTTGGAGCCTCTGTTTATACAGAGCAGCGATTTGTTCCAGAGCTTGTAGACCAGAGTATTGAGTTCTTAGAAAAAATACAATATAAGGGGATTGGTGAAATCGAATATAAACTCGATGAAGAGACCCAGCAATATTATTTACTTGAAATTAATGTAAGAACCACTAATTTTAATGTTATGCTTGAAAGAATCGGTCTTAATATGCCGTATATAGCCTATATGGATATTATAGGAAAGCCTCTAAAGGAAAAAGCCATAACTTATTCTACTGCTAGAACATTTGTCTATCATTTGGAAGACTTTTTAGCGAGAAGAGCCTATATTAAAACAGGTCAATTATCCAGATTAAAGGTATTTTTATCCTTATTTAGAAAGAAATCATATGCTATTTATGCAGTGGATGATATGAAGCCTTATTTTAGCTATATGAAGAATCTTATTGCTAGAACCTTTAAAAAACTTAGGAGATAAAATGAAAATCAGTGATTTATTAGAAGGTATTTCTATACTAGATACAAGAAATGCTACCGATTTAGAAATAGAAAATATACATTATCATTCAAAGAAGATTCAAAAGAATTCTTTATTCGTCTGCATTAGAGGCTATAAAGTAGATGGCCATGATTATATTAAAAGTGCAGAGGAAAATGGCGCAACTGCTCTTATTGTAGAGGAGTTTAAAGACACGTCTACACCTCAGTATCTTGTAAAAGATTCAAGAAAAGCACTGGCTCTTTTATCCGATAATTTCTATCACCATCCATCAAAGGATTTACATATTATCGGAATTACAGCAACGAATGGTAAAACAACGACTTCTTTTATGATCAATAGTATATTTGAAGAATATCAATTAAATACTGGTATTATTGGTACGGTATTTTTAAAATATGCTGATGTAAAAATACCTTCTATCCTCACAACGCCGGAGTCAATGGATTTACACTATCATTTTAATGAAATGAGAAAAAAAGATGTCACTCACGTCATTATGGAAGTGTCCTCTTCTGCTCTTGAGCTCTCAAGAACAGTGGGTACTGATTTCAATATTGTGACGCTGAATAATATCAGTAGAGAGCATATTTTAAGTCATGGATCTTTTGAAAATTATTTTAAATATAAATCTTCTCTTATCACAGAAGCAGGTAAAAAGGCTTTTGCGATTCTCAATTTAGACGATGAATATAGTAAGAGTTTAATTAGTAAAACAGAGGCTACCGTACTTACTTATGGCATTGAGGATACATCAGGTGATTTATATATCAAAAATTTAGATTTATCCACAGGATTTGGAAAATTCACAGTATATTATAAAGATATTTCGTTTGATATTAATTTATCTGTTCCAGGTTATCACTCGGTTTATAATTCTTTAGTTGCCATTTTAGCTGCGATTTACTCTAATATTCCTATTGACTATATTAAACGAGGAATTGAAAACTTTAAGGGTATTGAAAGAAGATTTGAACTGATTTATGATTATGATTTTAAAATCATTGATGATCACTTTGCTAATAGCGGTAATATTGATGTGACGATGAAAACCATAGAATATATGGATTATGATAATATGCACTTAGTCTATGCCATAAGAGGCTCAAGGGGCTATACCGTAAATAAGGAAAATGCCTTAGCGATTGCTAAATGGCTTAAAATACTAAATAAAGATGAAATCATTGCAACCAAATCAATAGACCATGTAATGGATAAGGATAAAGTCACAAAAGAAGAAGAAGAGGTTTTCTTAGAGATTATGAAAAAAAACAATATAAAGGTATCTCTATATGATACAATAAAAGAAGCGACAAACCACGCTTTAAACATTGTAAAAAAGGATGATTTAATCCTTTTAGCTGGATGTCAAGGGATGGATTATGGCTGTAATATTATTCTTAATCAACTAGAAAGCATAACGGATATACCAGTGAAAGAACTAAAAAAACCGCTAGAATATAGAACGGCAGGTGTACTTGATGAATGATAAAATAATTGGCATCATAGGGGGTATGGGCCCAGAAGCTACCATCTCTTTCTATGAAAGAATCATAAGAAATACAAAGATTAACAAAGAGCAAGATCACTTTCATGTGATAATTGATAGCAATGCAAAAATTCCGGATCGAACAGAATCTATTTTACATAATAGTGATGCCCCACTAAAATATCTAATACAATCCGCTGATAATCTTAAAAAGCTCAATGCTTACGTTGCTGGAATCGGATGTATTACGGCTCACTACTTTTTAGATGAACTGCGAAAAAGTACCGATTTAACAATTATCTCTGCCATTGATGCAGTCAATGATAAACTCTCTACTTTAGGGATTAAAAAGATAGGAATATTAGCAACTACTGGAACAATACAAACTGGACTATTTAATGAACTGGATTATCAGATTATCTATCCTGATGATACTATTCAGGAAAATGTAATGGATTCTATTTACGGAACAAAAGGCGTGAAGCATGTTGGTAGAAATGAATACAATTATAATATGCTTATCGATGCTGGAAAGCATTTAGTAAAAAAAGGAGCCGATGTGATTATTCTTGGATGTACAGAGATTCCTATTGTACTAAATGAAGATAATACACCCTTTACTATTATTGATCCACTCGATGAACTAGCAATCAAATTAATAAAAGAAGCTAGCAATTGATCATAAGCTACTTATGAACATTTTGCTAGCTATATTTTTGCCCATCGTGATTTTTCTATCATTAATCATCACGACAATATTATCATTTAAATCATCTATCATTATAATTTCTATTTTAGAATAAAGTGCTATTTTATTTTCATTTAAATAAACTAAAAGCTCATGATGATCAATAACAGAAGATAATCTATATCTGCATCCTACCTCACCATCAATGAGCCTAACTCTGCTTTTCGTAGGCACCTTATCATCAAAACCAGGAATGATTCCACCATGAGGACAGCGTTCAGGTCTATCTAAGAACTCATATAATTTTCGTTCCAGTACTTCACTAGTTGCATGCTCTAAAAGATGAGCTTCTGCATCGACTTTTTCCCAGCTAAAACCTAATTTTTCAACTAAAAAAACTTCCCACAGTCTATGAATTCTAAGTAGTCTTTTCGCTTCTAAAAATCCCTTTTCTGTGAGTTTTACTCCTTTATAAGGGGTATAGATAAGACATCCTTTTTTAGCCAGTTTTTTTACCATTTCATTCGTACTCTGATTGGTATGCTGTAAACTTTCAGCTAATTTACTCACTGAAATATAATCAAATTCATCAAATTTATTATAGATTTTTATATTTAACTCATAGATTTCTTTAATATAATCTTCTTCTGAATAATTCATAACTCTCCTTTTGTTAAGGTATACCTTAACATCAGTCTATCATATATAATACAGAGAGTCAAAATATTTATTATGTTTTTATTTTATACTTTGTATTACAATTAGAGCACGTTACGATAATAGTACCCTTATCTTTAGGAATTCTCATCTTCTTTTCACATTTCTTACAAGTGAATAATTTAAAATCCTTATACTTCATCAGTGCGACTGTATTCAGTCCTACAATAATCTCTCCCTCAATATAAAATGAAGGAACACCCGTCATATTATACTGTTGCATCTCTTGATTTGCTATTGGATCGGAAGCATCTTTTACAATATACTTAAACCCATTTTTATTAAGGAACTCCTTAGCTGTTTTACAATGCGGTCAAGTATTACTAGAATACATTATAATTTCTTTCATAAAATATATACCTTCCCTATTCTATTTCTATATGATATATCCAGATGAATATCCTGATCTAAATATATATTATTTTTTTCTACAATTTCTTTTACTGTTTCATAGGCAATCTCTGGCGAATTATTTTCTGACGATAAATGACCCAGTATCACATGACTTAATTTCTTATTATACACTTCACTTATCGTCTTTCCAGCTACTTCATTTGATATATGACCATATTCCGAGAGAATTCTCTGCTTTAAAGAAAAAGAATATCTCCCTACCTTTAATATTTCCTCATCATGATTTGCTTCTATTAAGAGAATATTACTGTCTTTTATCTTCATTTTGACACTCTCTGTTACAATCCCTAAATCCGTTATCACACTGATTTTCTTCTCTTCATTTGTAAATGTATAACAAACACTATCTACTGCATCATGTAAAACAGGAAAAGGAAGAATCGTAATATCTTCTATTTGTATCTCCTGTTCTTTTTCTATAAAATGAACTCTATTTTCATCATATTTTCCTAATTTTTTCTCTGCTTTTTTAAACGTCTCTTTTGTTATATATAAATCCAAATCATACTTTCTCATCATCACACCAGCACTCTTAATATGATCTGTGTGTTCATGAGTAATAAAAATAGCCTTTAATAAATCCTTTCTAGCGTCAATTTCGTTTAACGCATTATTGATATATTTAAATGTCTTTCCTGCATCTAATATAATCCCCGCTCTTTCACTTGAAATATAATACGAATTCCCATCACTACCACTTGCCAATGCGCAAAATACAAACATATTATTCCTTTACTGCATCTATTAAATAAAATTTATTATCTGATGTAACGATTTCATAGTAAATACTCGCTTCACCTTCTATAATATACTTATCCTTATAAAAATTATTATCCAAAAGATAAATAAGCCTTATATTATCAATACTGATTTCTCTTTCTCTATTCGGATTATTCTTATAAATATCTCCTATCACCTTATAAAGAGCATAATTAGAAGAATAAATATCCTTATCTAAATTTACTGAACTATAAATAGTATACCATATTCTTTTAAACGCTAGTAAATTATTATTATTATACTTAAAGATCATTTCACTATCTTTTATAATATTATCTCCATATATCTGTCCAAAGGTAACAATGGTTTTATTTCCTGATGTACCGATGGATTTAATATAAATATCATCTGTCTTCATCTCTAATTCATTTAATAGCCTATAACAATTGTCTACAATGCTATTATTATCTAATTTAATCTCTTCTAGCTCTCTATCCACAGAATAATCAATGATTCTACCTTCTTCATCAAAACCTTTAAGAACAGACTGTACTTTCTCTTTATCATATTCCTCTAATTTCAAATAAATTCTCTTTACATCATTTTTTATCTCTTTATTCGCTTTTAATGTTATATTATTCTTTAAAAGAATCTTATTAACGAGCTCTCCATCTATTCTATCTTCTTCTTCTACTTCTCTACTTAAATAAAGAGTATAGATAAGAAGGATATTAATGAGTAAAAGTAGAATAATCAGTATTGTTTTAATCCTATTCCAATTCATATATCTCCATTATTTCATTTTATTTAAATCCAGTATCTTCCCATCAATTAAACTGATAATATAATTCGTATCTGCAATCATAATATTTAAAGCAGGGATTAACTTATTTTCCTTAGAAAAATAAGTAATATCTAAATACGTCATTTCCTGAAGACACATTTTATAAATATCTGTACTATCTACTTTTTCAAATGGTCTGTCTTTTTTATATTCCAGTTCAAATTTTATTCTATTTTTAAGAAGAATATTTGAAAAATCATTTCGATAATATACTTCCTCTAAATCCACATTGGTAACAATTCTTATATTCTTTACAATTTTAACTAATTCATCTCCCAAAAATTCAGCAGAAATCATATTTCCATACTTCATTCCTTTGATATATAACGGATATCCATTTTTAGTATAATTAAAATAGAAATACGATTTATTATCTTCTACTTCATAATGAGATAAATAAATACTATCACTTGTTATCCCCATTTTTTCGATATGGAATAAAGCATTATTCATCCCTTTTATAAAATTAATTGGTATATTCTTAGAAGAGCTTTCAGGTGTTACAAAATACTCTATAGTACCATTTTCATTGATTTTAAAAATCCTCTTTCCATATCCATACATATAGATGATGCTATCTGGATAAACCGTTTTTTTAATATAGCTTAAATCATCTGAAAAAATACTTTTTGCATATAAATCCAAGGCATCTCTATCCGTATATTCTACTTCTTTTATTGTTTGATATACAGGATATTCATTATTTTTTGAGATTGGCGTTAAAATATTATTTGGCTTTTCAATATCATAATTTCGAAGTCCAATTTCTACAAGAGCATATCTATCATCAAGAAGTTTCTGTCTATACATTGATGTATCCATGGCTACTACTGCTTCATATAACTTTCTAAGAGCATATTTTTTATTACTATATAAGATATAATAATTATTTCCATCGGATAGATACACACTATTTTCATTATCTAAGATAAATAGCATCTCATTAAAATAAATATCCTCTATCTTCCTATTCATTCCATAAATTTTAATAAACGATCTCATCGGTATATTAAATGAATATTTTACTCTAAATGATCTCTTTTTTATCTTTTCATTCCAATTCTTAAAATCTGTTTCTTTAATCGTCATATCACCTGAATAAAATTCTTTGATCATTTTATCATATTGATTTTTAATATTCAGATTATTTATTTTATCTAAATTAAGTTTAATAAATAAATCCCCAAAACTAAAAATATAATTTTGGGGTCTAATAATTTTTATCAAATCTTTTTCTTCATTTTCATATATAACTTTATTTAAAGAGGGTTTTGTATAAAAATTATAATAAGTCATTATAACAGACGTAATAATTAAAAACCCTAATATTAAACTCTTTATATATTCCTTCATGCTACCTCTATTCGAACACTTCGTCATTTATAAAAGACTTAAATAAATTAAATTCATTTTTTATCTTATCCACTATCATAGTATCTGTAATAACATCAAATGATAATCTTTCCACCACTTTACCTTCTGTATTTGCTATAATGATTTCATAGCTACCTGCCTCAATACCCTCTATAGTATATTCAAAATAAGGAAATGCTGGATCTACATAAATTTCTACATCTTTTAAAATTTCTTTTTGAAATAATGCTTCAAATTCTTTTTTAGACTTTATATACTCTTCTCTCGCATTTAAATACATTGTTTCAAGCATAATAAAATACTCTTCTTCTTTATCATAAAGATTAAGCGCTTTTACATAATCAAGTCTTAAAATCTCATAATCTTCTCTTGCTATCTTATACTTTGATATAATCTCATTTTTTGTAAGAGATTCCACTGGTTTAATATCCACTTCATCCAATGATACTTTCTCTACATCATTATTTTCTGTAGTATAAATAGGAAGATCCTCATCTGTTTTTAATATTTTATTTTCTTTTTTAATTAGTGATAAAAGAAGTTTTTCATCTGTTTCAGCATATACTGATATAAATAAATCCTCTTTTGATATAATCTGTCCATTATTTTCTGTATCTGGACTGATTATCTTTATATAATCATTATCTAATCCATATACTGCTGATGTCATAGAAATAATGATTAAAAATAGTATAAGTATTTTCTTCATAGCCCTCTCCTATTAACAGTATACAGGATTAATATTACAAGAGTATTACACCAGATTTAAATAAGTATTACATTTCTTCATATTCCAGCGGCATATTAATAGTAAATATTGTCCCCTTATCGATTTCACTATCAACATGTATTTCACCATGATGAGCCTTTATAATCTCTTTTACAATACTCAGTCCAAGACCTGTACCGCCCATCTCCCTACTTCTCGCTTTATCTACTCTATAGAATCTTTCAAATATTCTATCCAGATCTTTTTTTGGTATTCCTATCCCATTATCTTTAAAACTTATAATCACATTAGAACGATTAACATCTAAGGTAATAAAGATATTTCCATTTTCCTTTGAATACTTTATCGCATTTGAAATAATATTTATAATAACCTGCTCCATTCGATAATAATCAAAGAAACCATAGATTTTTTCTTCTTTATAATTTAGATTAATTGTAATATGTTTACTATCTGCCTGCGCTCTTAATTTATCTACTGAATTATTAATCAATTCAATATAATCATTTAATTCATAAGAGAATTCAATGTTTTTAGAATCAAAATTACTGAGTTCTAATAAATCTCTTACCAAACGAGTCATTCGGTCTGATTCTGAATCAATAACCGATAGGAATTTATGCTGCATTTCCTTATCCTCAACAAAACCTCCCATCAGAGTCTCTGTATATGATTTAATACTAGTAAGAGGCGTTTTGAGCTCATGACTTACATTAGCCACAAAATCTCTTCTCATAGCATCTAATTTTTCTGATTCTGTTACATCCTGCAATACAAATATAATCCCTGTTTTAGCACCCTCATCATTAGTATATGGTGCATAGTTAAATTTAATCACTTGATTATTTCTTATAATCGTTTTAGAACCAATCCAATCTTCATCTTCTTTTACTATATTTTCAAATTTAAGTGATGCATCTATTCCTTCCATTAATTCATCAAAATTATCAAAGAAATATACATCAATACAGTCTAACAGTTTTATGGCTTTTGGATTGATAAGAATAATTTTATTTTTATTATTAACAGCAATAACACCATCTGTCATATGATTTACAACAGCTTCTAATTTCGTCTTTTCTAAAGAGATTTCTCTAATACTGCTCTTTAATTTCGTTGTTAAAAAGTTAAAGGTTTCTGAAAGTTCTCCAATCTCATCATTAGAAAGAACTTTTACCTTATTATCAAAATTACCCTTTGACATCAACACAACTTTTTCCGTAATATTTTTTATAGGATCAGAAATACTCTTTGATATAATAAATCCTATGATTACCGTTGTAAAAAGAGCAATTGCTATCACCTGAAAAATAACACTCTTTATCTTTTTGATTGTATTATATACGCTTGTTATATCCCTTTTAATAAATAATAAACCAGTTATCTTCTCATTATTTAAAATAGGATGCAACTGAATAATGGAATTATCCTCTCGGAATAGTCTTTCTTCTACTTTTTTATTTTCAATTACTTGTAGCATAATATTAATATAAAAATTATCATTTAAAAAAGAAGGAAGCGCATTACTCGTTGTTGCAAGCACCGAAAACTCTGCAGTATCCAATACCCACACTTCTTCATCTATTCTAAAACTAACCTTATTATAATTATCTATAATTTTTCTTACTTCTGTTTTATTTTCATTTAGATTCTCTATAGTAGAAAGATTTAATAATAAAAGATTACTAACCCCTTCTAATTCTTTTTTTGATTCACTAATATAAATATCATCTATTTCTTTTACAATATATATTCCGGTGAATATCATTGCAATAAGCACTAAAATAAAATAAATGACTACAAATTTAAAACGAATACTCTTAAACATACTTATTTCCTAAAATAATATCCTACACCTCTTTTAGTAATAATATACTTTGGATTACTAGAATCATCTTCTATCTTTTCTCTCAATCTTCTAACTGTAACATCCACTGTTCTTATATCACCAATATATTCATAACCCCATACATCTGTAAGAAGCTGCTCTCTTGAAAAAATTTGATTTTCCTGCGTAATTAAGAATTTTAAGAGTTCATATTCTCTCAGTGTAAGATCGAGTACATCACCATGTTTTTTTACTTCATATCGATCTAAATCAATCGATAATGAGCCTACTGTCAGCTCTACTTGTTTACTAGCATCTGCATTATTCGTATCCAATTCAATTCTTCTTAAATTTGATTTTACTCTTGCCATAAGTTCTCTCATACCAAATGGCTTAGTAATATAATCATCTGCTCCAAGCTCTAAACCGAGAACCTTATCCACTTCTTCTTCCTTTGCAGTTAGCATAATAATTGGAATATCAAACGATTCTCTTATCTTTCTGCACACCTGAAAACCATCTAATTTGGGAAGCATTACATCTAAAAGCACTAAGTCTGGTTTAAATAGAAATACTTTTTTTAAAGCCTCATCCCCATCAAATGCAGTATCTACAGTATATCCATCTTTTTCTAAATTAAACTTTATAATATCAGATATTGCTTTTTCATCATCTACAACTAATACTTTTTTATTCATATTTCCTCCTAAAAAAAAGCACATAATGTGCTTTAATATCTTACATACTTCAGTGGATTAACAGCTTTCCCATTTTTTCTAATCTCGAAATGTAAATGAGGTCCTGTTGATCTTCCACTATTACCACTAAGTGCTATTAGCTGACCTTTAAAAACCTTTTCTCCAGCTTTTACCTTACATTTAGAAAGATGAGCATATCTCGTTTCAACATTTCCACCATGATTGATAATAACAACTCTTCCATACGAGCCCTTCCAACCAGCAAATTTAACTACACCACCATCTGACGCTTTAATAGAAGTTCCTATTCTCATACCAATATCAATACCATAGTGGTAGCCAAGTCTTCTTGCACCAAATCTCGATGTAAGTACTCCGCCTGATGTAGGTCTAGCAAGAACGCCAGTACCAATTTTAGGTGGTGCTTTTTTCGTCCCTTGATATAATACCTGTACTACTGGCTTTTTAATTACTGTTGATTTAATAATTTTTTCACCAATTACTTTACCATTTTCAGTATATATCTCAGCGATAACTTCAGCTTCCCCTAAAACACCTTTTTGTTTTACCTTATATTCCCCTTCATAATATTTATCGGTTAATACATTTTCTGCTTTTTCAAAAGGAACTTTATCAATTCTTTCAATTCTAGATATTGAAACAACATTGATAAGTGGATTAGCAACTACTAACGAAAGCTCTGTTCCTACTTGAAGTTTTCTTTCTTCGATACCAGGGTTTGAAGCAATCAAATCATTTACATTGATATTATTATCTTCTGCAATAACCCAGAAGTTTTCACCTTTTTTAACCTTATGAATCTTCTTTTCATTGGTTCCTCTAATAATATAATCTAGAGTATCTCTTTTTGATTTAAAACGATCAAAATCAAATGCACTAGCCTTTGAATGAATTACCTTTACATCCTCTGCAAATAACACTTCCTGATCTACTGCATCAGGATTAGCATAAAGCTTTGTTAAATCACTTATTACTGCATTTGCTTCTTCTTCTGTTTTAAAATAAGCGATGTCTTTTCCATCTACATTAATCGCATAACAGTCAACACCAATTTCCATACTCTTTTCAACAGGAGAGTATAAATCTGTTAACTCTAATTTATCCATTGGTAACAACATATTGTTATTTTCAGCTTCTTCTATTTTATCACTTAAATTAACAGTTACTACTTCTCTATTATCGTCTGACATACTAAAACTAATCAACCCAATAAAAAGAACAGAAATCATAACCATTGAATACATCATCATTTTTCTATTTCGTCTCAAAAAGCGACGCAATCGAACTCCATTAATCATCTATTTCTCCCATCGTATAAAATCATCACATTTTATTCTATCATTATGTTAACTACTTTTCAAGTTAAATTCATAAAAGGCTATTAATAAATATATTAATTTTTTATAAAGTCTCACTAAAGTTCTCTTCTTCCTTCCAATGATTTACTGAGTGTTACTTCATCAGCATACTCTAAATCACCGCCTATTGGCAGTCCATGAGCAATGCGTGAAACCTTTATATTAAGGGGCTTAATAATTTTAGAAAGGTACATCGCAGTCGCTTCCCCTTCTATTGTTGTATTGGTAGCAATAATTACTTCACTTATATCAGATAATCTAGTAATCAGTTCTTTAATTTTTATATCATCTGGACCAATACCATCAATCGGTGATATCGCACCGTGAAGCACATGATAAAGCCCTCTATATTCTCTTGTTTTTTCTATAGCAAGAACATCCTTTGATGATTCTACCACGCAGATTACTGTAGTATCTCTTTTTGGATCTGTGCAGTATATACAAGGATCTACATCTGTAATATTAAAACATTTTGAGCAGAATCTTGTTTTCCTCTTTGCCTCTACGATAGCATTTGAAAATTTTATCACTTGATCATCTCTCATATTTAGCACATGAAACGCCAGTCTCTGAGCTGTTTTTCTTCCTACTCCTGGCAGTTTAGCAAATTCATCTATTAAATTTGAAATCGGTGGAATAAAATTCATTAAAAGAGTCCCGGAATGCTCATTCCACCTGCCATAGAACCCATTGCTTCACCCATCTTCTTCTCTGCCTGAGTAATAACTTCATTTACAGCAACGATAATAAGATCTTGTAGCATTTCAATATCATCTGGATCCACTACTTCTTCTTTGAGTTCAATCGCAGTGATTTGCTTCTTCCCATTTCCTACTACTCTTACTACACCACCACCTGCTGTAGCTTCAAACTCCATTTCCTCTATTTCAGCTTGTTTTCTTTCCATATCACGCTGCATTTTTTGAACTTGTTTCATCATATTTCCCATATTACCTGGAATTTGTGGTCCTCTTCTCTTACCCATATTATCTCCTCACTCTATTATTTTTAATTTATCTTTATATGAACCCAAGAAATCGAGTATATCATTATCTTCTTTTGGCTCAATTTCTTCTTCTACCATATTAAATTTCACTTCAAGGTTTTTATTATATACATTATATAATGCCTGTTTAATGAGTGAAAGCCTCTCTTTATTTTGTAATGCTTCAATATTAAAGCTAAACATACTATCATATTCCAAATGTAAGAATCCTTTTTTTATACCAGAGAATTTCCCTTGATTAATAAGAGCATAGGTATATTGATTCTCACTTTTTATAAAATCAAGTACATCTTCCCATAAATCCTCTTCATCACTATCCATTTCATCTACGATGAGTTCTTCTTCTGTCTCTTTCACTGGAATCTCTTCTAAATCTAAACTATTTTGAACAGCTTCTACTTCTTTTAGCTCTTTAATGTCTATTTTTTCTTCTTTTGGCTTTTCTTCTTCTACTGGTTCTTTCATATAGACTCTATTTTTTTCAAGTCTATCAAGCCTTTCCATAATCGCTTCTGATGTATTTTCAATTTCTGGCGTCATAATTTTTATAAGAGCGATTTCAAAAATAATTCTTGTATTTGATGAATACTTCATCTTCCCCTCAATATCCGTTAGAATATTAATAGAGCGAAGTAAAAATCCTAGAGAAATATCCTTATTATAAGAAATAATCTCATCTTTTAAACTCTCCGAACTATCGACTAATACTCTATTTTCTTCCGATACTTTTAAGAGCATAAAATATCTGAAATATTCAATCAGCTGATTGATAAATCGACTGGGATCTTTTCCAGACTTTAATATTTTATCTACATCAATTAATGTTTGTTTATTATTTTTCTTCCATAAAGAAAGAATAATATTAATGATAATATCTTCTGTTACAAGACCTAGCACATCATCTAGCCTTCTTTTTGTTATTGTTTTTTCTTCTTTTGAAATGCACTGCTCTAATATACTCATTGCATCTCTTGCAGCACCTTCTGAACGTCTACAAATCGATTCTAAAACACCTTCTTCATACGAATAATCTAAACTAGAGAGTACTCTTTTTAAAAGAGTATAAATACCTTCTTCCCCAATTCTTTTTAAATCATATTTTTGGCATCTCGAAATAATCGTCTCTGGTATCTTATGAATCTCTGTTGTAGCAAAGATAAATATAATATATGATGGCGGCTCTTCTAGCGTTTTTAAAAGTGCATTAAAGGCTCCTATTGAAAGCATATGAACCTCATCAATAATATATACCTTATACTTCATAGTAGATGGTGGATACTTTGTTTTTTCTCTGATATCTCTTATATCATCTACTCCATTATTAGAAGCTGCATCAATCTCTATAATATCAATATTATTATCATTAAGAGCTGACATGCACGCTTCACATTCATTACATGGATTTCCATCTTTTAAATCCAAACAGTTTACTGCTCTTGCGAGTATTTTTGCAATCGATGTTTTTCCAGTCCCTCTTATTCCACTAAATAGATAAGCATGTCCTGTATTATTATTTATAATTTGATTTTTCAATGTATCTGTAACATGAGTTTGTCCAATCACTTCATCAAAAGTTTTTGGTCTAAATTTTCTATACAATGCTTTATATTCCATAAATCCTCTTTTCTACTTTATTTTCTCATTTACAAATCCAATAATCAAGAAAAAATTATATTTTACAAAAAAAATGAAACCATGCACTATTCTTCGAAGACTAACAATAAGCGGAACCATAATAGTTAGCTCAAAACAGGCACTCCTACGTCACATGAAAAGATTTGCTTACTGCTGCTTCCTTCCAGACCTGACAGGGTTCACAAGTTTTCATTGCGTAGGACCCATCCATCAACACCACTTTTTATAGTCAGACCCCACCATTAATCACCTCTAAATAGCATCGACCCTGTTATAGCGGATTACAGGTTACAAGGCACCGCTAACGCCCCATCTAGCATGGCAAATATGTTAAGTT
>PDWI01002215.1_pt1 | contig 29556 bp, 20 predicted proteins | sample 1430891 | NCBI WGS metagenome assembly PDWI01 (sample SAMN01162508, study PRJNA174530) | Oral metagenome, whole genome shotgun sequencing project. | biome: Marine environment; feature: Marine mammal; material: Swab sample of the gingival sulcus; isolation source: swab sample of gingival sulcus... | reverse complement strand
AATAAATCATCAAAAAAATAATAAATTCCAAAAAAAATGGAAACAATTATTAATATTTTTAAAGTTCTATTCATTTCTGTTGGTTTAATTGGCTACAACACGCAAATTTACGCATAATTTTTGAATTGACAATCGTTTTGTATAAAAAAAGATGATTTTTTTTTAAGAGATTTATTATCAATATGAAAAACTAAAAAATGAATTGCGTAAAAGATATATATTGACTATATTTGCATTTTGTTTTATAAATATTTAACATATATGTATTGCGTATGATTTCTTTCGGAAGTAAAAAGTTTAAATTCTATGTCGGAGAACATAGAGGAAAAAATGTTATTTGGGTTAAGTTTGAACGAAATCAAGCCTTAGTAGATTATTTGAGATTACATACTAAAGCTCGGTGGTCGGCTACCCAAAAGTCGTGGTATGTGAGTGATAACAATACATATAGAGAGATGTTTGGCATATCATTAAATATTGTTGGCAAAGAAGTTCTACGAAAAATACATTTGGTCAATATTCCTGCTTTTGAGCGTTTCCAAGAGCATCTTAAACTCAAAGCGTATAGCGAAAACACACTGAGAACCTACTCAATAGAGTTTGCTCAATTGCTCTATGCTCTTAAATCTACTTCTGTAGAAGACCTTACCCCAGAACGGCTTCGAGCCTACTTTCTTTATTGTAGAACAGTGCTGAATTTATCAGAAAATTCGTTGCATAGTCGTATAAATGCCATTAAATTCTATTTTGAACAAGTGTTGCATCGCCCCAAAATGTTTATAGACATTCCTCGTCCCAAGAAAAAAATGACCTTGCCTAAGATGTTAACTAAAAATGATATACAGAAAATAATATCTGTAACGGAGAATAGCAAACATAAAATTATGTTGCAGTTGTGCTACGGTATGGGATTGCGTGTTAGCGAATTAGTTGCTTTGAAGTTGGAGGATATAGATAGCACTACAATGACCGTGCGTATCACTCAAGGAAAAGGTAAAAAAGATAGAATGGCTGTATTGCCTCATTCAATATTAGAAAATCTAAGAGAATATTATAAACAATATCTTCCCAAAGAGTATCTGTTTGAGGGGCAGAGTGGAGGCGTTTATTCGGTAAGAAGTGCCCAAGCAGTTTTTAAGACAGCAATGAAAAAAGCTGGTATTCGTAAAAAAATAGGCATTCACGGTCTGCGACATAGTTATGCCACACATCTGTTGGAGATGGGGACAGATATTCGTTTTATTCAAGAATTATTAGGGCATAATTCACTTAAAACCACTCAAATATATACTCATATAAGCGATGTGTCTAAATCAAAAGTGAAAAGTCCGCTTGATAGTTTTTAGGTTGAACAGTTTTGTATAAATAAATATAATATTATAAATGGTCTTTTATGCTAATTTGTATTATAATTTCTAAATTTGTATATGACTATCGGCAGTCAGAGTGAGATATATTTCACGACACGCCCAAGCATCTGTTGCTGCATATATTTGCTGTGCGTTAGATAATGTTTTTGCTTCCCAGTTGGATAGTTGTTGGCTCTTGGATATTTTTTTGCCAAATATTACTGCATACATTCTTTGTAGTCCCAACTCTTCTATTCCGTATTCGCCAACGATTTTTTGAAGGTCGATGAAACTTTTAGGATTTAATTTCTGCCAATATCGTAGGCTTATGATATCTCCGTGAGTTGCTACGCCTATTTTTTTTATGTTTTCGTTTTCGAGCAATGCTTTGAGATATTGATTCTTTCCTATTTTTTGTAATTGGAATAGATAACATTTGTGTTTGTCAGATAGTTGTAGCAGTGCTATTTTGTTTTTTTTCCCTTTGGTGAAAGAGGGTTTAGTCTCTGTATCGAAGCCTAAAATATCAGATTTTGAGAGTTGCTCGACCGCAATTTTTGCCTTTTGTGGGCTATCAACGACCTCTATCTCACAATCTGTCTGTGCTATTGGAAGATTTTTGACTATCTCTTTGTCTATTTTTGCTTGATATTTCATTGTTTGGTTTTTATTGTGTTAGTTGTAGCATATCTTTGGCGTTATTCAATGCAGACAGAGAAGGGTTTTTGCCAGACATCATCTCCGCCAATTCTACAATTCTTTGTTGTTCTGTCAATCGTATTATTTTTGTCTCAGTTTTCTCTTCTGTATCTTGTTTGAATACTTTGTAGTGGCTTTTGCCTTTTGATGCAATTTGAGGCAAATGTGTTATAGATATAACTTGCATATTCATTGCCATTTTTTGCATTATCTCACCCATTTTTTTTGCTACCTCGCCCGATATACCAGTATCTATCTCGTCAAAAATGATAGTAGGTAATAGATTTGATGTCGCTGTTAGAGACTTTATAGCCAACATAAGGCGTGATATTTCGCCGCCAGATGCTATTAGCGAGATAGATTGAGGTGTTCTATTTTTGTTGGCAGAAAAAAAGAATTCTACTTTGTCGGCACCTTTTTCTGTAAAAGATGATAGAGGCGAAAATTGCACCTCTAATTTAGCATTAGGCATTCCCAATTCATTGAGCATCAACTCTATTTGCTGCGATATTTGTTGAGCTACGCCCATTCGTCTTTCGGATAGGGTATTGGATACGATATTCAGTTTTTGCTCTATTTGATTAAATTCGTCTTCGGCTTTGCTTAGTTCTTCATCGAAATTGGTGATTAGTGATAGTCGTTGTTCAAAACTATCTTTTATCTCTAACAATTCGGATATTGATGCTACTCTGTGTTTCTGTTGTAGTGAATATATGGTGTCTAAACGCTCTTCTATCTCTGTTTTTCGTAGAGGAGAGAATTCGATGTTGCTCAATACATTTTGTAATTCAGATGCTATGTCGTGAATATCTATCAATGATGAGTTTAGCCGTTCCAAATAGCCATGTGTGTGTGGGATATATTCTCCTATTTTTTCAATGTTTTGTATAGATTTTTTGAGCATATATAGTACTCCAAACTCTTCGCTCTCATAGAGATTTAATATAGATGATATATTGCATGAGATTTCCTGCGAATTATTTATTATATTCAACTCTTTTTCGAGGTCATCTTGTTCGTTCTCGGTTAGTTGTGCCTCGTTTAATTGGCTGTATTGGAATGTTATATAGTCTTTTTCGGCTGTCTCCGTCTCAAATTTGTGGCGTAGTGATACTATTCTGTTTTTTGTTTTTTTGTAGTCGTCAAACAAAAGTTTGTATTCGTGGTTCGTCTTTTCATTGTTTGCTACAATATCTACTATTTTGAGTTGAAAGTCGGTAGAGTTCAACATAAGATTCTGATGTTGAGAATGAATATCGATAAGTCTGCTAATGACATTTTTTAGTTGTTGTAGATTGACAGGCGTGTCGTTGATGAACGCTCTTGATTTGCCACTTGCCAATATCTCTCGTCTTACAAAACACTCATTGTCGTAGTCTAACTCTAACTCGTCAAAAATATGTTTTAGGTTATATTTTGTTAGGTCAAATGTAACCTCTACAATACATTTTTTTTCGCCCGAAAGTATAGTTTTGGTGTCTATTCTGTTGCCAAGTATTAGCGACAAAGCCCCCATAAGAATAGATTTTCCCGCACCTGTCTCGCCTGTCAGCACTATGAATCCGTCCGTGAAATCGATATTAAGATTTTCGATAAGGGCATAGTTTTTTATTTTTATATTTTTTAGCATAAAAACGAATTACTCTCTCTCTTTTATTTTTTTGTACGTGTTTGTTGAAGTTGGATTTATGGCGGTAAGCACATCGTATGCCATATCTCTTTCAGCCTCTGTGCCTTCTTGGGCAAAGATATTTACATATTCATCTTTTTTTGCATCTAAAAATGATATTATAATCCTTGATTGTGGCTGTAATCTGTTTGTTTCCATTAAGATATTTAAACCCTTTGCGATTTTTGCTCTGCCGTTTGCCGCATTGACAGACATCACATCAAGCCCTAACCTGTGATATTCGTAGAAATATTGGCGGTATGGTCTGAATCGTTCGTCCATAATATTTCTTATCAGTTCATATCTGATAGCATTTTTGTCAAAAGTTTGCCACCCCTCACTCTCTGGTTCGCTTCTACTTTGTGATATATTGACAATGTTTTCTGCCTTCTCAAAACAATTGTCGCCACCAAATTTTTGGTACGAATCGAGTGTATAGCCAATGATAATATATGCGTAGTATGATAGAATTGCCGAAAGGTTGTTGTCGTATGTTGGTGTCGGTTGGATAGCGTCAAACTCATGATATGCGAATTTCATAGCGACATCTCGTAGGTTGAGTAGTGGGGTAGAGTATGAACTGCCCCAAACGGGACGGCGAGTTTGAATCTGCATCTCACATCCTACGATACCATCTTCGTAACTTTTGACCATTAGGTTCAACGAACAATCTATTTTTTCGTTCTGCTCAAAGGTTAATTCCGTAAATTGAGTCGTGTTCATAAACTCTTCTGTCGATTTTTTCAAGGCATCGAAAAGTTCTTTGTTTGCTCCCTGCACCTGACCGTAGTTGAGCAATACCTTGCATTTCAACTCTTGTCCAATCGCACTGGTCGTTATAATGGTTATTATTGTCAAAAAAAGTATTTTTTTCATCATATAAAGTATATTTTATTCGTTGCAAAGTTAGTATTTTTTATACCAAAAATCAATCTATCTCTTTTCCAAAAGTACAACATTTTCGATGTGATGTGTATGGGGAAACATATCTACTGGTTGTATTTTTACTACCTTATATTTTGGGTCAAGGAGCTGCAAGTCTCGAGCTTGTGTAGCAGGGTTGCAACTGACATACACGACTCTTGGAGCGTCAGCAAAGAGTATTGTCTTGATGACATCATCGTGCATACCTGCTCGTGGCGGGTCGGTAATGATAACATCTGGTTTGCCGTGAGTATTGATAAATTCGGTGTTGAGAATATCTTTCATATCTCCAGCAAAAAATTTAGTGTTGTTAATATTGTTTATTTTAGAGTTCTCCTTAGCGTCTTCTATTGCCTCTGGTACATATTCTATGCCAATGACCTCCTTGGAGTGTTTGGCTACAAAGTTAGCAATCGTGCCAATGCCTGTATATAGGTCATAGACAAGCATTTGTGGGGTGATTTGAGCGAAATTTCTTACTACCTTGTAGAGATTATAGGCTTGCTCCGAATTGGTTTGGTAGAATGATTTTGCTCCAATCTTAAACCGCAACTCTTCCATCTGTTCTATTAGGTAGTCTCGCCCGGCAAAGATTTCTATTTTCTGGTCTGTAATAGTGTCATTAGCTTTGCCATTTATTACATATAAAAGCGATGTTATTTGCGGGAATTTATCCTTGATGTTCGACAAAATTTTATCTATCATCGCCCTGTCGTCTCTGTAAAATACAATCACAGCCATCACCTCGCCGATAGAGGTAGTCCTTATGATTAGAGTTCGCAAAAAGCCTTCTTGGTTTCTAATATCAAAAAAATCAAGTTCGTTTTGTAGAGCAAAATGACGTATTTCGTTGCGTATCTGGTTGGAAATATCCACTTGTAGCCAACATTTATTTATGTCAAGCACCTTGTCGAACATTTTGGGAATATGAAAGCCTAACCCATTCATATTTTGTTCGCTATCTGCTATGTCTAGTGAGGTGAGCCATTTTTTGTTAGAAAACGTAAACTCTAACTTATTGCGGTAGAAATACTCTTTGGCGTTGCCTATGATAGGCTCTATTGGTGGCAACTCTATCTTCCCTATACGATTGATATTGTCTTCTACCTGTTTTTGTTTGTAATAAAGTTGTTGTTCGTATGGTAATATTTGCCATTTGCAACCCCCACATACCCCATAATGTTCACATTTAGCATCGGTTCGTTCTTGCGAATATGCTTTGAAATTGACTACTCGTCCTTCGGCAAAATTTCTCTTTTTTTTAGTAATCTGAACATCTACAATGTCGTCAGGTACAGCAAAAGGCACAAACAGTACCATATCGTCTACCTTTGCGATAGCCTTGCCTTCTGCTCCTATATCTGTAATACGAATGCCCTCCAAGAGTGGCAATTTTTTCTTTTTTGACATAATAATTTTTTTGTTTGTAAAAAAACGAAATACAAAAATCATTCACTATAATAATGTATTTTATTATGCAAAATTAAAAAAAGTTGAGCAAATCATCGTTTTTTTTAGTAACTTTGTAGGAATTATTTTTTTTGTACAAACAAATATAAACAAACAAATAAAGCCTATGTCATCATTTATAATAGAGGGCGGACACCAACTCAACGGAGTAATAGAACCACAAGGAGCAAAAAACGAAGCTCTGCAAGTGATATGTGCTACCGTATTGACTAAGCAAGAGGTGGTAATAGAAAATATCCCCGAAATACTTGATATTAAAAACCTTATACAATTACTCAAAGATATTGGCGTAGAAGTGCATAGGCTGTCAAAAGGAAAGTATAGTTTCAAAGCCGATTTGTTAGACGATGCGTTTTTGCGTAGCGATGCGTTTTTGGAAAAATGTAGTCGCCTCAGAGGGTCGGTGATGTTGATTGCTCCTCTGTTGGTAAGAATGAAAAGCCTTCGTTTTGCCAAGCCAGGTGGTGATAAGATAGGTCGCCGTAGGCTTGATACTCATTTTGTAGGATTGCAAAAACTTGGAGCAAAGGTCGATTTTGAGCCAAATAACCGTTCTTTTTCTCTTTCGGTAGATGAACTAAATGGGGCTTTTATGCTGTTGGACGAAGCGTCAGTAACAGGGACTGCTAATATCGTTATGGCAGCCGTTGTGGCAAAAGGTAAAACCACAATATATAACGCAGCCTGTGAGCCATATCTACAACAGTTGTGCGATATGTTGAACAATATGGGAGCAAAAATATCAGGCATAGCCTCCAATCTGCTTACCATAGAGGGGGTAGAAGCATTGCACGGCACTCATCATCGTATTCTACCAGATATGATAGAGGTCGGCTCGTTCATAGGTATGGCGGCGATGACCAAGAGTTCTTTGCTCATCAAAGATGCTGGTTGTGATAAATTGGGCATCATACCAGATAGTTTTAGGCGACTCGGCATTGTTATAGAGCAACAGGGCGACTCTCTCTACATTCCACAGCAAGATAGTTATAGGATAGAGTCTTTTATGGACGGTTCGATAATGACCATCGCCGATGCTCCTTGGCCAGGACTGACACCTGACCTATTGAGCGTAATGCTTGTAGTGGCTACTCAGGCAAAAGGGAGCGTTTTGGTACATCAAAAAATGTTTGAAAGTCGTCTGTTTTTTGTCGATAAACTTATAGATATGGGGGCTCAAATAATTCTTTGCGACCCTCATCGTGCCGTTGTCATCGGACACAATCATCAGTTCCAACTCAAACCCAATAATATGACTTCGCCTGATATTCGTGCCGGTATAGCACTGCTAATAGCAGCTCTTAGTGCAGATGGGGTAAGCACTATCGAAAATATTAGTCAGATAGACAGAGGGTACGAAAATATAGAACATCGTTTGACATCTATTGGTGCCAAAATTAGTCGTAATGATTAAATTAAATTTTGTAGTGTAATTTTTTTTTGTACTTTTGTCCGATTTTTTTTATTTTTAACAAACAATTAAAACCAAATAAAATGGCTCATAAAAAATTAAATGAATGGTTTGCAACAGCAATTTGCGGAAATGATATTACATCTTCTGTATTGTATGTTTCGGCATTGACAATTGGTGTAGCAGGTCAATACGCATGGATAGCCTTGCTTATGGTGGCAGGGACGCTTTTCCTTTTTAGAAAAATATATGGTGAGGTGGTGGGTGCATTGCCTCTTAATGGTGGTGCATACAATGTATTGCTTAACTCCTCATCGAAAAATAGTGCTGCACTGGCTGCTACTCTCACTATCTTGTCCTATATGGCTACGGCGGTGATTTCTGCCAGCGAAGGAATGCACTATCTACATCATATTATCCCCTATTTTGATGTTAATATTGCTACATTTTTCTTGCTCCTAGTCTTCTTGGGACTGACGATATTGGGTATATCTGAAAGTGCTGTTGTGGCGTTTGTGATTTTTATATTTCACATGGTCTGTATGGTTGCACTGGTGGTCTTTTGCTCTATTTTTATTGCCAACAATGGATTGGGGTATTTGATTGAAAACTGGCACGCCCCTATGCAAAAAGATGGACTATTGGTGGCACTGGTGCTTGGATTTAGTGCCGCAATGCTCGGTATATCCGGATTTGAGAGTTCGGCGAATTTTGTTGAAGAGCAACAGCCGGGCGTGTTTCGTAAGACACTGCGTAATATGTGGGTGGCGGTGTCGGTGTTAAATCCACTTATGGCAATTTTGGCAATATCCATTATGCCACTTTCGGAAATTAGTCAGTATGAGAACTCTTTTCTCTCACACATGGGAGACATTACAGGCGGTAGAATGTTGGCGACAGTCATATCTGTCGATGCTGTGATGGTGCTTAGTGGTGCTGTGCTAACCTCTTTCGTGGGGGTCAATGGTCTTATCAAACGAATGACTTTGGATAGAATTTTGCCCAACTTTTTCCTCAAAGAGAACAGAAGAGGCAGTACATATCGTATATTGATACTATTTTTCTTGCTGTGTGTATCTATCCTTTTTGTAACAAAAGGTGCTATCGGTCCATTGGCAGGTGTTTATGCACTGTCGTTCCTCACAGTAATGGCGTTTTTTGCTATCGGTAATATACTGCTAAAAATCAAAAGAGGTAAATTACCTCGCCCCGAAAAGGCATCGATAGTATCTGTTACTATCGCTTTGATAGCCGTAGTAGTAGCCATATTCGGCACTATGGAGGCACACCCCGACTATCTGCTCACATTTATCAATTATTTTGTGCCATCGATATTGATTATCTATGCTATGCTTGGGCGAAAAGATATTATGATATTTACATCTAAGGTGCTGAATAGTATTTCTAAGCATTATCGTTATCTTTTCCTCAAAAGCGAAACCAGAATCAACCGTTCTGTCAATAAACTTATCAATCAACAATTTGTGTTTTTTACCAAAGGAGATGATGTTGCTTCTCTCAATAAAGTGATGATATATTTGGTGAATAATGAGTCTACAAACAGGATAAAAATTGTTTCTATACTAACAGAGTATCAAAAACCATCGGAGCAGTTTTTAGCTGATTTTGAGTTGCTTAACCGCATATATCCACAGGTTAATATGGAGTATGTCGTTGAAGAGGGTAGTTTTACTCCCGAGAAGGTAGATGAGTTGAGTCGCCGTTGGCATATTCCCAAAAACTTCATGTTTATTGCCTCGCCAGGTGAGAAATTTACCCACAGAGTCGAAGATTTGGGCGGCGTAAGATTAGTTCTTTAATGGTTAGAAATTTGAGTTTGTTTATTGCAAAGAAATAGTAATTGTTATGGCAAAAGAAAATATTGACCTTAAAGATATTGGTTTTTTTGAAAAATATTTAACTGTTTGGGTTACATTATGTATTATTATTGGAATTATGGTAGGTCAATTGTGTCCAGTAATTCCACAAACATTAAGTAATTTTGAATATGCAAATGTGTCTATACCAATAGCAGTTTTAATTTGGGTGATGATTTATCCAATGATGCTAAAAGTGGATTTCAATAGTGTTAAAAATGTAGGCAAACAGCCTAAAGGGATAATAATTACATGTATTACAAATTGGTTTATAAAGCCCTTTACAATGTTTGGAATATCATATGTGTTCTTTTATATCTTTTTCAAAAATTTCATATCCGAACACCTAGCACAAGAGTATTTGGCAGGTGCTGTAATTTTAGGTGCTGCTCCATGTACGGCGATGGTATTTGTATGGAGTTATTTAACCAAAGGAAATGCAGCATACACACTTGTTCAAGTTGCGGTTAATGATTTAATTATATTAGTTGCTTTTGCTCCTATTGTAGCATTCCTATTAGGAATTGGAGGAGTATCTATTCCTTGGGATACATTATTATTGTCAGTTGGACTTTTTGTTGTCATTCCTCTTTTAGCAGGTATTATTACTCGTATAATAGTAGTTGGTAGTAAAGGAATAGAATATTTTAACAATGTTTTTGTCAATAAATTCAATAATTACACAATCGGAGGACTTTTATTAACTCTTATTATATTATTTTCATTTCAAGGTAAAACAATACTAAATAACCCTTCTCATATTTTATTAATTGCTATACCTCTGGTATTACAAACAGTGATAGTTTTTTTTATTGCTTATGGCTGGTCAAAATGGTGGAAATTACCACATAATGTTGCGGCTCCTGCTGGAATGATAGGGGCGAGCAACTTCTTTGAATTAGCCGTTGCTGTATCCATCTCACTTTTTGGGTTGCAATCAGGAGCAACTTTAGCCACGGTAGTAGGGGTATTAGTTGAAGTGCCTGTAATGTTAATGCTGGTTAGACTTGCTAATAATACTAGAAAATATTTTATGAAAATCAGTGATTAATAGAACTCTTTTGTTTTAAAAGTTCGTGTGTGAAAACTCTTTTATTAATATAATATACTACTGTAAATTTAATTGCTTATAACTAATAAGATGGATTTAATCATAGGAAATGAGTATATTTTACAGAAATAAAAATTTACACCTCACTTTTAAAACAAAATAATAAATAGTAAAATTAATTCATCTTGATTCTAAAATAATTGTTTTGTTAGATGAAAATTGTGTATCTTTGCCGAAATTTAGAAAATCAATTTTATATAAACTTATGAAACATACTTTAACAGCTAATGATTTAGAGCAGTATTTAGAGAAAGATGCAGCAACATTTACTCGTGATGACATCGTTAGGTACATGGAAGAGAATTATATTGATCTATTAAACTTCCGCTATGTTGGGGAGGACGGTAAGCTGAAAACCCTCAATTTTGCACCAAGCAACAGAGAACATTTAGAGGATATTTTGACTTTTGGGGAGCGTGTTGATGGTTCGAGCCTATTCTCTTATATAGACCATGCTTCTAGCGATTTGTATGTGATACCAAAGTATCGCACTGCTTTTGTCAATCCTTTTACAGAAAAACCAACTTTGGATATTCTATGCTCGTTCTTTACCCCTGACGGAAAACCATTAGAAAGTTCGCCAGAAAATGTGTTGCGTAAAGCATATGAGTACTTCAAAAAAGAGACAGGTTATGTCTTTAAAACATTAGCAGAGTTGGAATATTATATCAAGAGTACTATTTATGACGAACAATTGTATCCTGATAACGACCAAAAAGGATACCATAGTTCTGCTCCTTTTACAAAGTTTGAATATATTCGCCAAGAAGCAATGGATTTGTTGGTAAAGTGTGGAGGTAAAATAAAATATGGACATTCAGAAGTGGGAACATTTACCACCGATGAATATTTGTATGAACAGCACGAAATAGAGTTCTTGGCAGAAGAACCTGAACAGGCTATTGAGCATCTTATTCTGGCAAAATGGATTTTGCGTAAACTTTGTGATAGAGATGATTTGACTATCAGTTGGGCTCCAAAGATTACAGAAGGTAAAGCTGGTAGTGGGTTGCATTTCCATATGCAATTGGAGAAAGATGGCAGAAATATTATGTTAAAAGATGGTGTTTTATCTGATGAGGCTAAAAAGATGATTGCAGGAATATTGGATACAGCAGGAGCATTAACGGCTTTTGGGAATACAGTTCCTACCTCTTACTTGCGTTTAGTCCCAGGACAAGAAGCACCTACCTATGTTTGTTGGGGGTATCGCAACCGTTCAGCGTTAGTTCGTGTGCCTCTTGGCTGGTCAAATAATATAGATATGGCAAAAATAGTTAATCCACAAGCAGAAGACGCTAAACAAGGCAAAGTGCGTCAAACTATTGAGTTTCGAGTGCCTGATGGTTCGGCAGATGCTTATCTATTGTTAGCAGGATTGATTACGGCATCGGTTCACGGTCTTAAAATGGATAATGCTTTAGAATTTGCTGAAAAAACTTATGCTTATACTAACATATTTAGCCCAGAGTTTAAAGATAAATTAGCTAAACTTGAAGAATTACCAGCCAATTGTTATGAGTCTGGCGAAGTGCTTCTACAAAAGCGTGAAATTTTTGAACACAGCGGTGCTTTCCCAGCTAAATTGTTGGAGAGTGTTGCCAAAAAACTACAATCGTACGATGACAAAGGGTTAAGTCAAAGAATACATGGCAATATGGACGAAATCAAAAAAATAGTGGATAAATATATGCACTGTATGTAATTTTGTAACTATTATGATTAAAGAAAGTTATCTGATATTTCAGGTGGCTTTTTTTATTTTCAAAACTAAATCAATCATTAAATCATACATACATTAATTTTCTTTTTATGATTTTTATTGTATCTTTGCACAAAAATATTTTATATTTATGAATATATCATTGATTATTATCTTTGCTTTGTTAGGTATAGGATTAATACTTTTAGAGGTTTTTCTTTTGCCTGGCGTATCTATAGCTGGAGTTGCGGGAGTGTTGTTTATATTGTCGTCTGTTGGTATCGCATTCAGTTGCTTTGGCTTATATGTTGCATTATATACACTTTTAGGGATAGGAGTGGTGTTGATGCTTTCGCTTTATGCAGTATTTAAGATGGGCTTAATGAACAGAATCTCACTTGATGCCAATATAGATAGCACTATCGAATCTCATTCTATGAAAATAGCAAAGGGTTGTAAAGGGGTTGCTATATCTCGCCTTGCACCCATTGGCAACGCCGATATAGATGGCAATATAGTATCAGTCAAGTCTATTAGTGGGCTTGTCGATGCGGGGGAACAAATAGAGGTTATCTCTGTTAGTTTACAAGAGATATTGGTTAAGGTCAAAAAGTGATTTTTATTTAGATTTTTACAAAAATATTATAAACAAACAACTGGATAAATTATGGATTTTTTAATTGTGGGAGGAGCAATATTGATAATGATATTGCTAATGATTTTTTTCTATTTTGTGCCAATACTACTTTGGATTAATGCTAAGGCAGCAGGTGTAAGTATTTCGTTATTGCAACTGTTTTTGATGCGTCTTCGTAAAGTTCCGGCACCTGTCATAGTGAATGCTATGATAGAGGCTCATAAAGCAGGTCTGCTCGACATCAAAAGAGACGACCTTGAGGCTCACTATCTTGCCGGTGGACATGTAGAAAAGGTAGTACACGCACTTGTATCAGCCTCAAAGGCTAATATAGAGTTGTCGTTCAAAATGGCAACAGCCATAGACCTTGCAGGACGTAATGTCCTTGATGCTGTGCAGATGTCGGTAAATCCCAAAGTGATAGATACGCCAATAGTTACTTCTGTGGCAAAAGATGGTATTCAACTTTTGGCAAAAGCCCGAGTAACGGTTCGTGCCAATATTCGTCAACTTGTAGGGGGAGCCGGAGAAGAGACTATCTTGGCAAGAGTTGGCGAAGGTATTGTGTCTTCTATTGGTTCGTCTGCTACGCACAAATTAGTATTAGAAAACCCTGATTCTATATCAAAATTGGTGTTGAGCAAGGGGTTAGATGCAGGGACTGCTTTTGAGATATTGTCGATTGATATAGCAGATGTTGATGTAGGTAAAAATATTGGAGCGAATCTGCAAATAGACCAAGCCGAGGCAGATAAAAATATTGCACAGGCTCGTGCCGAAGAACGCCGTGCTATGGCTATCGCATTGGAGCAAGAGATGAAGGCTAAGGCACAGGAAGCGAAGGCTAAGGTAATAGAGGCAGAGGCACAAGTGCCTTTGGCTATGGCAGAGGCTTTCAGAGAAGGCAACTTGGGTGTGATGGATTACTATCGAATGAAAAATATCGAGGCAGATACAGCTATGCGCGATGCTATTGGTAAGCCAAATAGTTCTCAGCAAGAGGCTAAATCTAAGAAATAGGAATAGGCAAAAACATGTGAAAGGTGTGGAGGATAAACAAAACCGCTACACTTTTTTTGTTTTAATATTCTGTTTGAGTACCTCTACTGCCTTTTCGACCCATTTGTCGTAGCGTAGCATAAATTGAGCATACCCTTGATGGTAAAAATAACGTTGTACTATTTCGCCCTCTAATAATAGTTGAATGTCGATGCGGAATTTTTTTAGGTCTCGTTCGATATTCGGTTTTAGTAGTGGCGAAAGTTGTTGAAGTAAACTGTCGGTCTGCTCTTGGCATTCTTCAAGTGCTACCATCTTTTTAAGTTGAGTCAATATCTTTTCACTTTCGAGTTGGTACGAAAAATTACTCTCTTTGACAAACTCTATAAACTCTTGATATTCTTGGTCTGTTAGTTTAAATATGTCAGGCGAGGCAATTGAGTCTTTTTTAAAAAAATATTTTGTAGCAAAATCAAAAATAATATTATCGGAGTAAAGATAATATGATATATAATTACCTTTTTCGTCCTCTATATCAAAGTCTGGCGTGATGGCACTTTTGTCTCTGACTTCTCTTCCTTTGAGAGTTTTGAAAGCATTGGTAAGGCTGTCGGGGATAGTTTTGGTTCTGTTACCGTTTAGCATATTTTCGTAGTCTGACGATTGAATACATCTGCCCGAAGGGAGGTAATATTTTGCTGTTGTTATTTTTGCAAAACCACCATAAGGCAACTCTCTGATATTCTGAACTACCCCTTTGCCAAAACTCCGTTGTCCTATGATGATGGCACGGTCTAAATCTTGAAAAGCACCAGCAATGATTTCCGAAGCCGAAGCCGAGTTGTTGTTGATGATGATAGCCAATGGTATATTGAGCATAATAGGAGCAAATGGGGTCTTGTAGTGTCTGATGTTATTGCTGTTTTTCCCTTTGGTATATACTATCTCTGTGCCTTTGGGTACAAACATAGATGCTATGTTTACGGCTTCAGAGACTAGCCCTCCTCCATTGTTGCGGAGGTCGATGATTAGTTGTTTGATACCACTGGCTTTAAACGATGATACAATCGCTTTGCAGTCGGTGTATGATTGGCCGGTGAAGTCTTGCAGAGATATGTAGCCGATGCTATCTTGTAATATCTCGTAGTAATCGATAGAGTTGATATGTATTGCTTCTCTCAAAAACTTTTTTGTTATATTTTTTTTCGTACCATATCGTTTAAGCGTCAATGTTATCTCCGTACCTGGTATTCCTCGCAATTTGTTACTTACATACGAATTGCTTTTGCCTTTCATACTTTCATTGTTGATAGCGATAATTTTGTCTCCTGTCAAGATGCCATTTTTTTGAGCTGGTTGTCCTAATCTTGGTTCTGCCACTACCACATAATCATTATGTTTTTGTATGATAGCACCAATGCCTCCATAAATGCCTGAGGTCATTGCTTTTAGGTCTTCTTCTTCTTTGGCAGGGATATATATAGTATAGGGGTCTAACTCTTGCAACATACGGTCGATGGCTATTTTGTTTAGTCGCTCATGGTCTAATGAGTCCACATAGTTGATGTCGAGCTCACGCCATATAGCATTGTATATGTCAAGCGACTGTAAAATATCGTAGTATTTGCTTCTGTTTTCAGTATCTTTTTTTTGTGAAAATATAGATAAAGATATTGTCAGTGTTATAGATATAATGAGTATGCGTTTCATCTTTTTTATTTATGTTTTTATAAAATATACCAACTATTTGATATTGCAAAGTTAGTAAAATTTAATACTAAACTAAAAATTTATTATCTTTGCAAAATAATTTTTATAGTTATCAATTCAATAAAATATAAGTAAAGATATGAATTTACCATTTGCAGAATCGTGGAAAATAAAGATGGTTGAACCCATCAGAAAATCTACTCGACAAGAGAGAGAACAGTGGCTCAAAGACGCTCACTATAATGTATTTCAACTCGATGCCGAGAAAGTCTATATAGACCTTCTTACAGACTCTGGCACAGGTTCTATGTCTGACCGCCAATGGTCTGCTCTTATGATGGGAGACGAGAGTTATGCTGGTGCTACATCTTTTAAAAATATGAAAAATGCGGTAGAACGCATAACAGGTTTTAAATATGTGTTGCCAACACACCAAGGTCGTGCAGCCGAGAATGTGCTATTTTCTGCTTTGGTAAAAGAGGGAGACTACATACCGGGAAACTCTCATTTCGACACTACCAAAGGACACATCGAAAGTCGCAAGGCATTTGCCATAGATTTAACGATAGATGATGCCAAAGATACTCAAAAAGAAGTGCCTTTTAAAGGTAATGTAGATATAGATAAACTGGAGAAGTTTATGGCAGAAAATACCGATAAAGTACCTTTTATAATTGTTACCATTACCAATAATACAGCAGGAGGACAGCCAGTCTCTATGGAGAATATGCGTCAGGTACGTGAGGTAGCAAACAAATACAATAAGCCTGTGGTCTTTGATTCCGCACGTTTTGCAGAGAATGCTTATTTTATTAAAACCAGAGAAAAGGGGTATGAAAATAAATCTATCAAAGAGATTTGCCTCGAAACATTCTCGTATGCCGATGCTATGACTATGAGTGCCAAAAAAGATGCTGTTGTCAATATGGGTGGATTTATTGCCACACGCAAACAAGAGTGGTATGACAAAGCAAAAGTGCTTGGCATTATCTACGAAGGATATTTGACTTATGGTGGACTCAATGGGCGTGATATGAATGCTTTGGCTGTGGGGCTTGATGAAAATACGGAGTTTGAGAACCTTGAAACCCGCATCAAACAGGTAGAGTATCTTGCCGCTCGTCTTGATGAGTTTGGCATTCCTTACCAACGCCCTGCTGGTGGACACGCCATCTTTATTGATGCAGGCAAAGTGCTTACCAATGTGCCAAAAGAGGAATTTCCAGCACAAACATTGACAGTAGAGTTATATCTCGAAGCAGGTATTAGAGGTTGTGAGATAGGCTATATACTCGCCGACAGAGACCCTATCACACGCGAAAATCGTTTTGGTGGGCTTGACCTATTGCGTCTGGCTATTCCTCGCCGTGTCTATACGAATAATCATATGGACGTGGTTGCCGTTGCACTCAAAAATGTGTTTGACCGAAGAGATAGTATCAAACGAGGTGTGAAGATAGCATGGGAGTCTGAAATAATGCGACATTTTACAGTAAAACTCGAAAAACTTCAATAATTTGATATAAATCAAAAAATGAGCCATTGCAAACTTTATATGTAGTGGCTTTTTTGTATTATACAATATATTGTACAAATAACAGAGTATATAACCAATCTTTTTTTGTAACTTAAAAAGCATTTAATCATATTTGCCGAAGTTCAATTATTATCTTTTAATTGAAAGAGATTTATTATCTTTGCAAAAAAGTTATTTAATAATAAAGTAAAACAATGAAGAAGTTCCGTTTATTTGAGGTTATCAGCGGTTGGGGAGTGTTTGTGGTAGCAGCCATTACCTATCTGATGACCATTGAGCCAAGTGCATCATTTTGGGATTGTGGTGAGTTTATTGCCGCAGCCGACAAACTTGAACCAGGACACCCACCGGGAGCACCGCTATTTATGTTGCTCGGTAGGATATGTGCAATCCTTACCACCGATGCCACGCAGGTAGCAAGAATGATAAACTCTTTCTCGGCTATTTGTAGTGCTCTGACAATACTATTTTTGTTTTGGACTATTACGCATTTAGCAAAAAAAATAGTGTGTCACGAAGGACAAGAGATGTCTTATTCGGAAATGTTTGGCATACTCGGAGCCGGAGTGGTAGGCTCATTGGCATATACCTTTTCGGATACTTTTTGGTTCTCGGCCGTAGAGGGCGAAGTGTATGCTTTTTCATCATTCTTCACCGCGATAGTATTTTGGGCAATATTACGTTGGGAACGCACCGCTGATGACGATACTCATGGCGAACGATGGATACTCTTGATTGCCTATCTTATGGGGCTTTCGGTGGGGGTTCACCTTCTTAATCTATTGGCTATACCGGCCATAGTATTGGTATATTATTTTAAAAAGACAGAGCAGGTAGAGTGGAAGGGATTGCTCAAAGCCATCGGCGTATCGTTTGTGGTTATCATAGCCGTGCTTTATGGCTTGATACCGGGCATTACCAAAGTGGCAGGAGTATTTGAATTGTTTTTTACAAACACATTAGGCTTGCCGTTCAATAGCGGTTCGTTCGTATATCTTGCTTTGGTGACAGTTGCTTTGGTGTGGTCGATATATGAGTCGCATAGGGCAAAAAATCCTATTGCTATCAAAACGTCATTTATGTTGATGCTTATAATACTCGGAGTGCCATTTGTTGGCAATGGAGTAGTGTTAGGTCTGTTGTTGATAGTAGCAGGAGTAGGATTGCTTTTTTACAAAAAAGATTGGGATTATAGATGGTTCAAAACAATATCGTTGAGTCTATTGTTGATGGTTGTAGGGTGTTCGTCTTATGCGGTCGTGATGATTCGTTCGGCAGCTAATCCGCCTATGGACCAAAATTCGCCGGAGGATATATTTTCGCTGCGTTCATATCTTGCCAGAGAACAGTATGGAGACCGTCCCTTATTTTATGGAGAGTCGTTTGCTTCGCCAGTGGTATATGAACCGTCAAACGATGGGCGTTGTTTTTCTAAATTGATATATGGAAACGATGATTATATTCGTAAAATAAAAGATGATAAGACAGAAAAAGATAGTTATATCAACGTAGGAAAAGTGATAAAGGGAGTAGATCACACGGATAATTCAAAAATGCTTTTCCCTCGTATGTATTCTTCTCAGCCACATCATATTAATGCGTATAAACAGTGGTGCAATTTTAAAGGTAAGCGGATTAATGCCGAACAATGTGGGCAGATGCAACCATTTGTAGTGCCTACAATGAGTGAAAATATTAAGTTTTTCTTTTCGTATCAACTCAATTTTATGTATTGGCGATATTTTATGTGGAATTTTGTAGGACGACAAAACGACATTCAGTCCAATAATGGCGAACTCGATGCAGGACAATGGATATCTGGCATACCATTCATAGACAATGCTCTTTATGGAGACCAGAGTAAATTGCCAGATTATATGAAAAATAACAAAGGTCATAATAGATATTTCTTTTTGCCTTTGATACTCGGTTTGTTGGGGATTTTTTGGCAATTATCCAATGCGAAAAAAGGTTCACAGCAGTTTTGGATAACGCTGTCTCTGTTTTTTATGACTGGCATAGCCATTGTAATATATCTCAACCAAACACCATACCAACCCCGTGAGCGAGACTATGCCTATGCAGGTTCTTTTTATGCTTTTTCTATTTGGATAGGATTGGGTATGTTGGCTGTTGTTAAGTTTTTGCAAAGGGCAAAATTGTCTAAAAGCATCGCGACTATATTAGCTTTTGTTATATCGATGGGTGTGCCTGTATTGATGGCTTCTCAAAACTGGGACGACCATGACCGCTCAGACCGTTTTGTGTGCCGTGATATAGGATATGATTATCTCAATTCGTGTGCAAAAAATTCTATTCTGTTTTGTAACGGCGACAACGATACCTTCCCGCTTTGGTATAGCCAAGAGGTGGAGGGTGTAAGAGATGATATTCGTACTTGTAACCTATCGTATATATCTGCTTCGTGGTATATAGACCAAATGAAGAGAGGATATTATAATAGTCAGCCATTGCAGATTGACCTTGCAGATAAAGAGTATCAAAAAGGGTCTCTTGACTTTGCCAGAGTCATAGATCACCCAATTTTTGGAGGAAAGATAGATATTAATACTGCATTTGAAATATTGCGGACAAAGGAGACCCAAGAAGATAACAAAGGAGTGTTTTATGCATCAACTATCACTATTCCAGTAGATAAGCAGAGAGTGATAGATATGGGGGTGGTTGCACCAGAGGAATATGATGATATAGTAGATACTATCGAACTAAACCTTGATGGTAGTCTTGGAAAAGGTGACATAGCTGTGTTAAATATGCTAAAAAACAACGATTGGAGTCGTCCGATATATTTCTGTGTAACCATTGGTAGTCAATATTATCCTTCGCAATCTATATCGCAATATCTCCAAATAGAGGGCTTGGCGTCTCGCTTTGTGCCAGTCGTGAAAAAAGGTGAACCCAATACTGTTGCTATGTATGACAATATGATGAATAAGTTTAAATATAGCATAAAAGGTAAAAATATATACCTTGATGAGACAACTTCTCGTTCGTTGCGTACGGTACGTCAATCGTTTTCACAACTGGCGATTTCGCTCATCAAAGAGGGGGATACCGTTCGTGCCAAAGAGGTGTTGGACCGAGGTATAGAAGAGTTGCCAGAGGCTCTGTTGCATTACGATTTGAGTATGTTGCAGTATATCGAAGGTTACTATAAGTTAGGCGACTATCAGAGTGCTGATGATATAATGTCGAAACTTATGAATAATATTATTCAAAACCTTATCTATGTTGCCTCTTTGCCAAAAGAGAAACAAAATTATGTGTCGCAATCTATGAATTGGCAGTTTAATTTGGGCATGTTACAACATTGTGCAAAACTTTCAGAAGAGTATAAGAGTTCAATGTCGAACAAGGTAAAGAAGGAGATAAGTAAATATTATACTGTTTTCGGCATTTAATGTATTTAAAGCAAATAGACTAAAAGGCTTTTGCTAATATAGTGAGAGCCTTTTGTTGTTTTTGTAAGGATACTGCAATACAATTTTTTTTATTAAATTTGTATTTTTTATTTATTAAAACAAAATGGCAGAGCATAATAATCTTGGAAGTGAGGGGGAGTTGGAAGCCGCACGATATTTGCAAACCAAAGGATATGATATTTTAGAGACCAATTGGCGGTATAAACGATTGGAGATAGATATCATTGCCTACAAGAGTGGGTTGCTGGTAGTGGTTGAGGTCAAAACTCGTGCTACCAATCGGTTTGGATACCCCGAATCGTTTGTTACGCCTCAAAAGATGAGGCACCTAATCACAGCCACAGATGAATATATCAGACTTACTAACAAAGAGGATATTGGAGTTAGGTTTGATATTATTGCTTTGACAAAAAATAGCACTAAATTTGAGGTGGAGCATATCGAAGATGCGTTCAATTCTATACACGCATTTGGCGTTTCACCATCATACGGTAGTCCTTTATTATGAACTATAATTTTTTTAGTATAATCTACTTATATCGTGAATATTAACGATTTTCAAAGTATATACACGCAACACCCACAATTTGACCATATAGGTAAGTGGCTCAAAGGCAATCAACAACATTTGTCGTTGCACGGTCTGAATGGCTCGGCAAATGCTTTTGTTATTGCCAATATATTCCAACAGAGTTGTAATCACATAATAGTCTCAACAGACGATGTAGATAGTGCAAGTTATCTATATTTTGACCTTACCCAGTTGCTCAATAGCGAACAGTTGGGCTTTATGCCCTCACTCTATAAGCAAACACACAAAGGAGGAGTTAAAATTATTGAAAATCAGATATTAAGGACTGATAGTCTTAATAAATTGTCGGGCGACAAACCTACGATAATTGTTACGTATCCAGAGGCGTTGTCGGAGAGAGTAGAGTCGCCAGAGGGCTTTGCTTCGAATAAGATAGTGTTGCAAAAAGGCGATGAGGTTGATATGAATCTTTTTGTGGAGCAGTTGCAAGATTATGGTTTTCAGGAGGTTGATTTTGTGTATGAAGTTGGGCAATATTCACAACGAGGAAGTATTCTTGATGTTTTTTCGTATTCTAACGAATATCCTTACCGTATAGATTTTTGGGGTGATAATATAGACTCTATCCGTACCTTTGATATAGAGCGACAACTCTCGATAGAGCCGATGGATAAGATAACTATTATTGCCAATAGAGATAATAATGGCGACAGTCAAACAATATCTTTGTTGGATTTTGTGCCACGAAATACTCTTTTGGTTATAAACGATGTTAATTATTGTTTGAATCGTGTAGATTATGTCTGTTTGCAGACTGAGGATAAACATAGTGCCGAAAGGGTATCAAAGATAGTAGTCGGAGTTGATGAGTTGAGAGCCAAACTACGAGATTTTAGAACCATCGAACTATTGAGGAATTATTTTGATAGCGAGGTAATTGAGTTTTCGACATCTATACAACCTAATTTTGATAAAAACTTTGATTTAATATCCAATCAGTTAAAAGATTTTATAGGTAAAGGCTACAAAATATTTATATCTTCCAACAGTGTTAAGCAGACCGACCGCATCTCTTCAATATTTGTAGATAGAGGAGATGATATTCCATTTTTGCCATTACAAAACACTATCCATGAGGGGTTTATAGACCATTTGCTTAAACTTTGCCTTTTGACAGAGCATCAGATTTTCAATCGTTTTCATAAGTTTTCGCTTAAATCCGATTCTGCTAAACGAGGCAAAGCCGCTATGCTCCTCAAAGAGATTAATCAACTCAAAATAGGCGATTTGGTAGTTCATCACGACCATGGTATAGGACAATTTTCCGGATTGCTAAAAACAGAGATTAATGGCAGACAACAAGAGGTTATTAAGTTGATTTATAGAGGTGGAGATATTGTATTTGTAAATATTTCATCTTTGCATAAGATATCAAAATATAGAGGAAAGGAGAGTGTCTCACCTTCGTTGTCGAAACTGGGGACAGGAGCGTGGGAACGACTCAAAGAGCGTACAAAAAACAAGGTTAAGGATATTGCCAGAGACCTAATAAAGTTATATTCACAACGATTATCCCAAAAGGGTTTTGAATATTCGCCAGATGGTTATTTACAGACCGAACTCGAAGCCTCTTTTTTGTATGAAGATACTCCAGACCAAGCCAAAGCCACTGCCGACATAAAAGCGGATATGGAGAGTAGTAAACCTATGGATAGGCTTGTCTGTGGTGATGTTGGCTTTGGTAAGACGGAGGTGGCAATGCGTGCGGCTTTCAAGGCGGTAACAGATGGAAAACAGGTGGCAGTGCTTGTGCCAACAACAATATTGGCTTTTCAGCACTACAAAACTTTTTCGGAGCGATTCAAAAATTTCCCCGTCGAAATAGAGTATATCAGTAGAGCCAAAAGTCCCAAGCAGACAAAAGATATTGCCGAAAGAGTTAAGAATCATAAAATAGATATACTTATTGGCACTCACAAAATAGCCTCCAACAATATATCATTTGACGATTTAGGACTTCTGATAATAGACGAAGAGCAAAAATTTGGTGTCTCTATCAAAGAGAAACTAAAAGCCCTGAAAATTAATGTTGATACATTGACTTTGACGGCAACGCCTATTCCTCGTACCTTACAGTTTTCGCTTATGGGTGCCAGAGACCTCTCTATCATTAATACGCCACCCCCCAATCGCTACCCTGTGATAACGGAACTCATAGAGTTTGAAGAGGAGATTATTAGAGATGCCATACAGACGGAAATAGACCGCAACGGACAAGTGTTTTTTATTAATAACAAAGTGCAAAACATAAAACTTTTTGCCACAAAAATACAGAATATTGTACCGGCGGCTCGTATCGCTATTGCTCACGGACAGATGCCTACCGGCGAATTGGAAAATACTATAATCGATTTTATGAATTATGAGTACGATATCTTGATAGCGACAAGTGTAGTGGAGAGCGGGATTGATATGCCCAATGTCAATACTATTATTATCAACAAAGCAAATCACTTTGGGCTTAGCGACCTTCATCAGTTGCGTGGTAGGGTAGGGCGTAGCAACCGAAAAGCGTATTGTTATCTAATAACGCCTCCATTCAAGGATATATCAGAAGAGTCGCGTCGTAGACTACAAGCCATATCTACTTTTTCGGAACTGGGTAGTGGTTTTAATATCGCTATGCAAGACCTTGACATAAGGGGAGCAGGAAATATGCTTGGGGCAGAGCAGAGTGGCTTCATAGCAGAACTTGGTTATGAGACATATCAAAAAATTCTCAACGAGGCGGTAGAGGAACTTCACCAAGAGGAGTTCCCAGAGATTCAGGCAGGGAAAGATAATGCCTTAAAAACAATTTTTGTTAGTGAATGTTCGTTTGATAGCGACTTTGAACTTGTGATACCGAGCAACTATGTAGCAAGCACATCTGAACGAATAGCTCTATACAGAGAACTTGACGCTATCGACAATGTTGAGAAATTACTCCTATTCAAGGAGCGACTCAAAGATAGATTTGGAGAGATTCCGCCGTTGGCAGAAGATTTGATGAAGGTATTGCCATTGCGTTGGGAGGCTATGTCGCTTGGGATAGAAAAAATATTGATAAAAAAAGGTAAAATGACACTATATCTTGTCTCTAAACTTTCATCTCCATATTATCAGAGTAGGGAGTTTGGTAAAATTATTTCATATATGGGGCAATATCCTCAAAACTGTGAGTTGGGAGAGATTAATAACAAACGATTTTGTGCTATCAAACAGATAGATGATTTAGAGGCGGCATTAAATGTTTTGTCTCAAATTAAAAAAATGGAATTGAATCCATAATTGCTTGTGACCATTGATTTAATCAATCTACAAAATTATTTTTACAATCATCATAACTGATTTTTTTTGACTAATTTTGCATAAAAAATAAGAGAGGTATAGTTACGTTTGATATATGTTAGAATTTAGACCATTTGATGCGACAGACAGAGAGTTGGTGCAATCATACATATTAAATTTAGATTTTAGAAACTGTGATATGGCATTTGCCAATATGTTTGTTTGGCGGTTTTTGTATGATACACAAATAGCAGAGGATAATGGTTTTTTGTATGTCAGATATTGGTCAAACTCAAAGCCATATTATATGTTACCTTTGGGTGATGGGGATATGAAAAATGCCATTGGGGTGTTATTAGATTTTGCATCGCAAGACAATAAGCGGTTTTGTATGCAGGGGATTAGCCCTAAAATGAAAAATAAGATAGAGCAACTGATACCCGACAAATTCTTTTTTACTACAAACAGAGATTATGCCGACTATCTATACCTACGGAACGATTTAGTGAGCCTCAAAGGTAAGAAATTGCAATCAAAAAGGAATCATATCAATAAGTTCAAACGCCAGTATCCTAACTATACCGTAGAGCCTATTACTGCTCAAATAATACCGCAATGTATTGCTCTTTCGGAGCGGTGGCTACAACAAAACCCCAAGAATGCTTTGGGCAACTCACCATTGTCCGAAAATCGTGCTATCAAAAATGCTTTTGCTCATTATGATGATTTAGGATTGCTTGGTATTGCCATTTTCGTGGAGGGGCAGTTGGTTGCTTTCTCGTATGGCTCTGCTATCAATCAGACAACATTTGATGTAGCGGTCGAAAAAACAAATTCTGATTTCGTTGGTGCTTATGCTATGATTAATAATGAGTTTGCTAAATATATCTCCGATAGTTTTATTTATATAAATAGAGAGGAAGACCTTGGTATAGATGGGCTTCGCAAATCAAAGTTGTCGTATCAGCCCAATGAGATATTGTATAAATATAGTGCTAAAATTACTCCAATTTAAATGATGACAACAATTAAAGAGCAGACCAAAGAGTTGTGGTTATCAACTTTTGATGATACCGTAGAGTTTGTAGATTTTTATTTTGATGAAATTTATGCGGACAAAATAAATTATACTATACAAGACAACGGTAGAGTTATTTCTGCACTACAAACGATACCTTTCGACTTCAAGGTAGGCAATAAGTTGCTTAAAACGGCTTATCTGTCAGGTGTTTGCACTGATAAGTTGCATAGAAATTGTGGTTTTATGGGTAAACTGATGCGACATACACACGATGATTTGTTCGATAAAGGTATAGATGCTATATTTTTGATACCGGCAGAGCCTTATTTGTTTGATGTTTACGCTAAATATGGATATAAGACAGCATTTTATAAAGCCTATTCTTCCATTTCAGTTGATATGTTGCAGGTTAAAGATTATAGTTTGAAAATCAGCGAATTGGATACATCGTCTTTTGATTTGGCATATTCTTATTTGTATAAAAAACAGTTACAACAGCCATCGGGTATCATCTTTGGAGAAAGATATTTCCATTCTGTAATAAAAGCCTTTTTGTTAGAAAAAAATAAAATTTTTGTGGTTGAAAAGGCGAATGAGATAGTGGGCATTTCGTTTGTTACTCTTACGGGGAAACTTCTTTTATTATTCGCTGAAAACGATGATATTAGGCAAACTTTTTTGCGACATATCGCCGATTCGATAGGGCAAAACACACTATCTATCAAAAGCAATATCAAAGGCGAACGCTATGGAATGATGCTCTTTAATACGACTAACCACCTCGTTCCCACAGACAATCCTTTTGTAACATTGCTTTTAGACGAATAATTGTGTTGAGTTTAGTGTTTGGTTGATAAGTGAAAAAAATAGTATCTTTGTAAAAAAGTAAATATTATTAACACACCAAAAATTGCTTTTACGATATGAAAAATAGACTGTTATTCCTGCTTTTTGTTATCACACTGTTTTGTGCTACTGCCAATGCCAATCCAGGCGACACAACCTTTGTACAAACATTTAGTTTTGAAATGGGGCGTAGCAACAATAAGGTTGATACATTTGATTTCCCAGATGGCTCTAAAGAATATGCCAAAGTGCTTATGTATTACACTATTAAGTGTGACCCACAAGGCACATATTCGCGTGATGATGACAAAGATTTCCCTTGTGGCGAGTGGGACTACGATGTTTATACCGATATATTAAAACCTACTGGCGTTGTAGATGCAGACGGTAAGCCAGAGTTTGATGTTTGGCGTCTTTGGAGTTATATCACGCCTTATGGTATCAATTTAGACAAAGATATTAAGGAACTCAATAAAGATGGGTGGCGATATGTCTATGATGTAACAGATTTTTTGCCGTTGCTCAAAAATAAGGTTATTTTAAGAGATGGTAACGGACAGGAACTTGTGGATATTAAATTTGTTTTTATAGAAGGCACTCCGGTTCGTAAGGTTTTGGATATTAGACCTATATGGAGTAGTAGAGGGGTGGTGTTCAAAGATTATTGGGAAGGCTATCCGCTTAATAGATTTGATAGCATTGTCCACGATACGACATTCAATATTGATGAGGCTACAAAAGGCGTTAAATTGCGTACTACGGTAACAGGGCATTTTTTCGGTAAAGGAAATAATTGCGGTGAGTTTTGTGATAATAAGCATACTCTAAAAGTCAATGGTAAGGCTATCAAAGAGTGGCAAATAATACAGAAATGTGGTGATATGCCAATGTATCCGCAAGGAGGCACGTGGGTGTTTGCTCGTGCTGGATGGTGTCCAGGTAAAGAGGGCAAGACTAATGAGTTTGAACTTACTGAATATGTACAAAATGGCTCTTTGTCTGTTGATTATGATGTGGAGTCAGACCCTTATGGTGTATATCGTATAACAAGTTATTTGGTTACATATTCAGATATATCAAACAAAGACGATGTGGAGGCGGATATGATAATTACTCCCACAGACGACCTCAATCAGAGGAGAATGAATCCATCTGCGTTTGCTCCAATTGTTGTGATAAAAAATAACGGTAGCAATATTCTTAAAAATGCCACAATAGTATATGGATTCGAGGGTCAAGAGCCTTTGAAGTTTGAATGGAGTGGTAATTTAGCCTTTTTGCAGAAAGATACGGTAGTGCTCAAACAAATCCCTGATTGGAATAGGGTAGAGGGGCAAAAAGCAAAATTCTTTTTTGAAGTAAAAGCACCCAATGGTAATACAGACCCAACGCCATACAATAATAGGCTAAATAGTACCTGCTCCAAACCAGCAGTATATAACAAAGGAGAGATGTTGTTCCGTTTTGTTACAAACAAACGCCCCAAAGAGACTTATTGGAAACTAACAGATATATCGGGCAATGTAGTATATTCGGCAGATGCCGATACTTTAAGGGCTTCCAAAGCATATTACTATAATATGAAACTTAATAGTGGGACATATTGTCTTTCGCTCTACGATACCAACGATGATGGATTAAGTTTTTTTGCAAATAATGCGGGTAATGGCAATGCTCAATTATCCTATTTTGATAATGATAAGAAAAAAAATGTCGTTGCATATAGATTTAATCCTGTCTTCGGGTCGTTTGTGCATCATTGGTTTGCTATTAATAATTTTTCCAACAATATTGTTTTAGACCAGACTGATGTTTCGGAAGGTGTGCTACGAGTATTCCCCAATCCTTCGTCAGGCTCTATAATGCTGAATCTTGTTAGCGTAGAAGGTGATGATTTGAAGGCTATAATTAGCGATATTGTTGGCAAAACAGTATTAGAGGTAACGCTGGAAAGTGAGTCTGTAAATACTATCAATGTCTCAACCTTGCACAATGGTGCTTATACTGTGTTGGTCAAAGATGGTAAGACAAAGATAGCGACAGGTAAATTTATTGTCTCTAAAAAATAATTGATTTTTTTTGATATGTTGAATGGCAAAAAGATACTTTTGGGTATTTCGGGCGGTATAGCATCATACAAATGCCCAGAACTAATACGGCAGTTGGTTGCCGAAGGTGCAGCGGTAAAGGTTGTTGCTACAAAAAATGCTTTGGAATTTGTGTCGCCGTTGTCGTTGCAGACAGTCTCTGGCAATAGGTTGTATAGTGAAGTGTTTGAGCCATACGGCAATTATAACCCAGAACATATATCTTATGCCGATTGGGGGGATATATTGCTTGTTGCTCCTGCCACAGCAAATATAATGGGGAAGTTTGCATCGGGCATCGCAGACGATGCTTTATCGACTCTCTTTTTGGCTTTCGACAAGCCTGTTTTTATTGCTCCTGCGATGAACAATAAGATGTACTCGCATCCAATCGTACAACGAAATATGAGGCAGTTACAAGCCATTGATATACAGATTATAGAACCTGTGTATGGAGAGTTGGCGTGTCGTTCGGTAGGGAAGGGGCGTATGGAAGACCCTGAAAATATTGTAGCCTTTTTAAATGATTATTTTGAAAATTAGCAATCATTTTTTCTCTATTGTATGAAAGTGTTAATCACCGCAGGTCCTACTTATGAGAGGATAGACCCAGTTCGGTTTATAGGTAATTTTAGTACAGGTAAGATGGGGTTTGCCATTGCCGAAGCCTGTGCGAAACGGGGGCATGAGGTTATGCTCATCGCAGGACCAGTCCAAATATCTACCAACCACCATAATGTAAAAAGAGTAGATGTAGTAACTGCCAACGAGATGTATCAGGCAGTAATGAGTAGTGTCAAAGATTATGATGTGGCGATATTTTGTGCCGCCGTAGCCGATTATACGCCTGTGGAGGTGTGTGGTGAAAAGATAAAACGCAAAACAGACGAGATGACAATCACCCTCAAACCTACACAAGATATTGCCGCCTCGGCGGGACGGGTAAAGAGAGAAAATCAGTTCTTTGTTGGATTTGCTTTGGAAACTAATGATGAAAAGGCAAATGCACAAGGTAAAATGTTGCGTAAAAACCTTGATATGATAGTACTCAATTCACTTAACGACCAAGGTGCAGGATTTGGACACGACACTAATAAGGTCATAATCATGCAAAAATATAAGTCTCCAATAGAGTTACCCTTGATGCTCAAAACAGAACTGGCAGACAATATCGTTGAGGCTATACAGCTGAATATTATGAA
>PDWI01002210.1_pt1 | contig 29626 bp, 22 predicted proteins | sample 1430891 | NCBI WGS metagenome assembly PDWI01 (sample SAMN01162508, study PRJNA174530) | Oral metagenome, whole genome shotgun sequencing project. | biome: Marine environment; feature: Marine mammal; material: Swab sample of the gingival sulcus; isolation source: swab sample of gingival sulcus... | reverse complement strand
AGACCTCTCTCAAGTTCAGGATTGCCCGATGTCTAAAAAGAAAATAGTAAATGAATGTCTAACTTAAAAAACGGTCAACCTTATTTAGGGATGTTCACTCTTCTCCAAGAGGGAATAAGCGCAAGCCACTTTCAACTTTCAACTTTATGAACTTTTAACAACATTAACACATTGTCACATTACCACATTGCCACATTATTAACGTAGTTTTAGGGTAACAATGGTCAGAATGGCTAAAGCAATGCCTACAATCCAGAAGCGAATAACAATTTTAGGTTCTGCATACCCTGATTTCTGATAATGATGATGCAAAGGCGACATTTTGAAAACTCGCCTACCGGTGCCGGTTAGACGTTTGGTGTATTTAAACCAAGCCACCTGTATCATTACCGATAAATTTTCTACCAAAAAGATACCTGCTAAAACCGGAATCAATAATTCTTTTCGGATAACAATTGCCAAAACGGCAATAATTCCCCCTAAAGCTAAACTTCCTGTATCTCCCATAAATACCTGCGCAGGGTAAGCATTATACCATAAGAAACCAATAGTAGCCCCAATAAATGCACTGGTAAAAATAACCAGCTCTCCCGAATTAGGAATATACATAATGTTCAGATATTCAGCAAAAAATACGTTACCGGAAACATAAGCTAAAATCCCCAAAGTCAATCCTATAATGGCTGACGAACCTGCCGCTAAACCATCTAAACCATCGGTTAAGTTGGCTCCATTAGAAACAGCCGTAACTATAAAGATAGTCATTAAAATAAAGGCTATCCAAACCCATTTGGAAGAGCCCTCTCCCATCCAATCAACCAAATATTTATAATCAAACTCGTTATTCTTAAAAAAAGGAATCGTAGTTTTGGTGGATTTTCTATCGACTGTCTGATCTACCATAACATCGCAATTATCCGAATTTTGCACCCAGATTTTTACCGTATTGCCTTCGCTGTCTAACACTCGCTCTCGCACCAAAACATCATTACTAAAATAAAAAGTAGCGCCTACAATCAAACCCAATCCTACTTGTCCTATTATTTTAAACTTACCTTTCAAGCCCTCTTTATTCTTCTTATGAACCTTAATATAATCGTCTAAGAAACCTATCAAACCAAGCCAAATGGTAGTTATCAGCATCAATATAATATAAATGTTATCTAATTTTGCGAATAATAAAGTCGGTATTAAAATAGATGCTAAGATAATAATCCCCCCCATTGTTGGCGTGCCTTTCTTTTGCATTTGTCCCTCCAAACCCAAATCGCGAATCACTTCTCCTATTTGTTTCTTTTGAAGAAAATAAATCCAACGCTTACCAAATATGGTAGAAACAATTAAGGATGTAATGATAGCCATAGCTGCTCTAAAAGAAATATAGTGAAATACTCCGGCTCCCGGGACACCTATTTTATCTAAATATTCAAATAAATTGTATAACATAATATTATTGTTTAAAATGTTTGATTATAATTTCTTTGTCGTCAAAATGATGTTTGACACCTTTTATATCTTGATAATCCTCATGCCCTTTTCCTGCCACTAAAATAATATCATTTGGTTTTGATAATAAAATAGCTGTTTTTATAGCTTGTTCGCGGTCAGTAATACGCAAGACTTTTTCTTGTTGTGCCTTAGGAATACCGGCTTCCATATCATCCAATATCTTTTCAGGCTCTTCATAACGCGGATTATCTGATGTTAAAATCAATTTATCAGAATAACGACAAGCTATTTCAGCCATAATAGGACGTTTACTTGTGTCTCTGTTGCCTCCGGCTCCTACCACAGTTATCAGTTGTTGCCTCATTTGACGAAGCTGACTAATGGTTTCCAAAACGTTTTCTAAAGCATCAGGAGTATGAGCATAATCTACAATAGCCACTTTTTTGTCAGCGGAATACAAGGTCTCAAAACGTCCATCGACCGAGCGTAAGGCACTCAGTTCTGTTAAAACATCTGACATTTCTTCGCCTAATTCAAGCGCTGTACCTATAATAGCTCCTAGATTATAAACATTGAAGTCACCGATAAGCGGTGTCCAAAATTCAACACCATTCATTTCTAATTGTGAACCATCAAAGTGATTTTCTATGGCTCTACATTTATAATCAGCTATATTTTTACAACTATATGTTGTCTTCTTTGCTGATGTATTTTGAAGCATTACCAAACCGTTCTTGTCATCTATATTGGTCAAAGCAAAAGCGGTTTTAGGCAAGTTATCAAAAAATGCTTTCTTAGCTGTTAAATAAGCTTTAAAAGTTTTATGATAATCCAAATGGTCGTGTGTTATATTGGTAAAAATCCCTCCTTTATATTCCAAACCGGCAATACGTTTCTGACAAATGGCGTGCGAACTCACTTCCATAAAGCAGTATTGACAGCCGTTTTGCACCATCTCATTCAATAAAGCATTCAACTGCAAAGCGTCCGGAGTAGTGTGGGTAGAGGGTATAGTGGTTTCATTAATACGATTAGAAATAGTCGATATTAAGCCTACCTTATAATTTAACCTCAAAAACAAACGATATAAAAGAGTGGCAATAGTGGTTTTGCCATTGGTTCCCGTAACACCTATCAATTGTAATTTTTTAGAAGGAAAACCATACCAAGCTGATGCCAACAAAGCTAAACCGGCTTCACTATCTTCTACCTTTAAATAGCCCACCTTACTATTGAGTTGCTCAGGCAAAGTTTCACAAATTACCGCAACAGCCCCTTGCTCAATACTTTTTTCAATATAGTGATGCCCATCGGTTTGGGTTCCTTTTATGGCGATAAACAAAAAGCCTTGCTCCACTTTTCTACTATCAAAAGCCAAGCCTTTTATTTCTTTTTCTTTTAATGCTTCAAAGTGAATGGCTTCTGAAACAGATATATATTGATTAATTTGCTCTAACTTCATTGTTCTTTATTTTAACTCTAAAACAACTCTTTGATTTTTCTTAATACGAGAACCTACCGGCAAAGATTGTTTACGAACCTTACCTTTTCCATATATTTTCACATTCAAACCTCTGTTTTCCAAAATAAATAAAGCATCTTTTAAACCTAAACCTCTTACATCAGGCATATTACCCTGATTAATAAAACGGTCTTTGGCTTCCAATTGGTCTTGCTGTTCTGAAACATTGACCCAAGTAGATGTTTCTGTTTTATTTTGAATATCAGTGTTGAGGTATTTTAAAATACAAAAAACGTCCTCTTTTTTTCCGCTTATTTTATGCGGTATTTTTTGCTGATTATTTTGCTCCTTATCATTAACGGTTTTCAATAAACTTAAACTTGAAGCATATACCTTATCGGCTATTTTTCTAAAAATAGGCGCTGCTGTTGTACTGGCATAATACCCTCCTCTTCGCGGATGACTGACCAAAACAATGCAAGAATATTGCGGATTTTCAGAAGGGAAATAACCTACAAACGAACAATTATAGGCTATTCTTCCAGACTTATATCCTATATTCTTGTTAGCTATTTGCGCTGTTCCCGTTTTACCAGAAATGGATAATTTCTTATTATTAATATTGGTTGCTGTTCCGTTTTCAACCACTCCCCTTAAAAGCTTTTGCGCTTTCTTAATCGTTTTTTTAGAACAAATGGACGGATTCAAAACCTGAGGTTCAAAACGTTCTAACACATCTCCTCCTTTCTGAATTTTAGAAACCAAAAAAGGCTTCATCATTACACCATTATTAGCAACTGCATTATAAAAAGTCAAGACTTGCAAAGGCGTCATTAACAACTCATAACCTATAGACATCCACGGTAAAGAAACCCCTGACCAAGAATCGTCATCGGGATATTTGATAAAAGGCACGCCCTCTCCTTTTATTTTAACGCCTGTTTTTTTATCTAAATGCATACTATACAAGCGTTCTATAAAACTACGAGCTTGTTGCTTATAATTCTCTACTATCAATTTAGATACTCCCACATTAGACGACTTTTCAAAAGCTTGCTGTACTGTCATCCAATTGTCTCCTAAATGGGAATCTTCCATCGTTCTATCGTAATATTTCTTCTTTCCTTTTTCAACATCAACACTGTCTTTTAACTGAATAACACCGTCTTCTAAGGCGACCATCAAAGACATTAATTTGAAAGTTGAACCCGGTTCTAATAACTCCCCTATGGCATAATTGTACTTTTCGCGATAGTTCCCCTCCTCTATTTTTTTCAAATTGGCAATGGCTTTTATTTTTCCACTCGCCACCTCCATCAATACCGCTGTACCAAAATCAGCATCGTGTTTCTGCAAACCTTTACGCAGTTCGCTTTCTACTATATCCTGAAAAGGAACGTTTAAAGTGGTAACAATATCCGCACCATCAATCGGCTCAATTTCCTCCTCTACCGGCATAACACGCCTAAACGACAAACGCCTTAGCACACTAAAGCCATCTGTTCCTTGCAAGTTATCCTCGTAAGTACGCTCTAAACCAACGCGTCCTGTTTTCTTTTCTTTTCTCTTCGGATTAGTTTTGGCTTGCTGATCCTGTTTCTCAATAAAAGCAGTATAACCCAAGGTTCGAGAAGCCAATTCCCCAAACGGTTTTTCTCGATGAGTACGCTCTATCACAATAAAACCGCCTTTATACTTTCCCTTATTAAAAATTGGAAATTGCTCTAAAACTTTAAGCTGAGGAAAAGTCAAATCTCTCTTAAGCAGATAATATCTATTGCGATTCTTGTGAGCCGATACAATATTTTCTTTATACTCTGCTGCCGTTTTATCCTGAAAATAGTCTGATAAATTTTTAGCTAAATGGTTAATGTATTTACTCAAAGTATCTTTAGGCACAACAACTAAGTCTAAACGTATTTCATACTTAGGCAAAGAGGTAGCTAACAATTTTCCATTTTCACTTAAAATATCTCCCCTATTAGCCGGTATAATTACATTTAACTCACTGAATTTTTTAGACTTTTCCAACAACTCCTCCGAACGAAACACATTTAGATAGATAATACGCAAAAAGACAGTAATTCCTATCAAAACGCTGAACAGGAAAAACCATCTTACCCTTGTCAATATTTGCTCTTTAATATTACCTTTAGTCTTGGTCATATTCTATCTCTATTTTCTCAGGAGGGAATTTTAAAGGTTCTAATTTTAAATTATTTTCTTCCACTAAAGATATAACCGCCGACTGTTGTGTCATTCGCATTAACTCTGAAGAAGAAGAGATATATTCTGCACGCTTGTCTTTACGCATTTTTTCTAAGCGCTTAACATTATTAACAAGCCTTTCTGCATTATAGTTACTGTATATGGTCAATAAACCTAAGAAAAACAACCCCAAAAGCACCAATATATAGCCGTTACGATTCTCTCGAAACGCCTTAGCCGACAAATATTTTGAAATAATATTTTTCCAACTTACTCCGGAATCTATTTTTTCATTGATAAAACCAATATTATTTTGCTTAAAAATCTTCATAAGTTAAATTTATTCCGGGTCATTAGTTCTTACTGCAATTCTTAATTTGGCACTTCTGGCACGTACATTTTCTTTTATTTCTTCATCAGTCGGCACGATTACTTTTCTATTCCATTCGGTAAACGGACGCGATACCTTTCCGTAAAAATCTTTTTCTATCTGTCCCGAAAATTTCCCTTTTTTAATGAAATTCTTAACCAAACGATCTTCCAACGAATGATAAGTAATGATAACTAAGCGCCCACCCGGCTTTAAAGCTCCGACCGTCTGCAACAACATTTGTTTCAAGACTTCTAATTCTTGATTCACCTCTATTCTCAAGGCCTGAAATACTTTCGACAAGTATTTGTTTTCTTGAAATTTAGGCGCTGATTGTTCTGCTATTTCACATAACTGAGAAGTCGTTTCAATAGTTTGCTCTGCCCTATATTTCAAAATATTTTGAGTCAAAACTCGATTGTTCTTTATTTCTCCATACAGAAAGAAAATCTCTCTTAAATGAGCTTCATCATATTCATTAATAACATTTTGAGCCGTTAAACGCCCTTCGGTATTCATTCGCATATCCAAAGGCGCATCAAAACGATAAGAAAAACCTCTATCCTCTTCGTTAAAATGATGAGAGGAAACACCTAAGTCTGCCAAAATACCATCTAAAGGATAAGCTTTATAATATTTCAGAAAGTTTTTAAGATAAGAAAAATTACCATAAACCATCTGAAAATTGTCTGACTGAAACGCATTTTTAACAGCATCTTTATCTTGGTCAAAAGAAAGCAAACGCCCCTTAGAAGAAAGACGTTTCAAGATTTCTGAAGAATGTCCTCCCCCTCCAAAAGTAAGGTCAGCATAAACGCCATCAGGCTGAATATCCAAACCATCAACAGACTCTTGTAGCAAAACCGGTATATGATATTCTTTATTCATCAGCACCTCCTTCCCCAAATAATTCCTCGGCTAATTTTCTAAAAGCATCTTCATCAAATTGATTCTGATAAGTCTCCGGATTCCAAATTTCTATTTTGTCGTCTTGAGCCACTAACTGCACTTGTTTCTTTACATCTACAGTTGCCAATATATTTTTTGGAATAGTTAAGCGATTGTTACTATCCAAGGTCACTTCTGCCGTATCCTTGTAAAAGCCCCTCAAGAACTGTTTGTGTTTTCTGTTGTTTGAATTCAGTTTTTGCCTAAACTCGTCTATCAAACGATTCCACTCATCCATAGGATACAAAACCAAACAATCTTCGTAAATGTCTTTTTTAAGCACAAAGCGACCATCAGCGGTTGAATCCATCTGTTTTTTAAAAGCAGAAGGGAGTATTAACCGACTGTTAGCATCTAATTTACACAAATAATCGCCTATAAAAGAAGACATAATAACCGAATTTAGCCCATTTACCAATCAAAATAAATGACAGAGAAATGGCATTAAAACAACTCTTCAAAAGTACTCCAAAATACTCCATTTTAAACCTATTTACTCCATTTTATTATTAACAGGTTTTTAACAATTTATTAACAAACTTGTTAATATCCAATAAAGTCATTGTATTTAGAGTCCATTTATTAGTCCATTCAGGTTTGTTATTTCAGCAACACTAAGTTTTATGATTCAGTATTTTACAAAAACAACACCATACAAGCATCTCATTACAGGGCAACAAAATGAAAACCAAAAAACTATTAATAAGCGAGTTATTAGTATTGTTAATAACCTGAGTTCGAGATAAGATTTTCAATATTTAATAGAAATAGTTACTTGTTTTCTTTTAAAGCCTGAAATAAAAAGCAAAAGCACTTTATTGATTTATAATGTAACATTCTACAATGACAGACCTCCAACTTCCGTCTATTAATTATTTCACTAAAAAAAACACCTTTATTTCACTAATTGTCCGGCCGTTTTAAGCAAAATTATTTCTGATAATTTAGCACTATAACACGCTTCATTATAAGCGTTTTCTGAATTTAAATAATTCTGCTGTGCGGTACGAAATACAATAGAACTAACTTGACCTAAACGAAACAACTCCTGAGTGCGTTCAAAATTGAGTTTAGCTCTCATTCTGCTTTTTTCCAACAAATTAACATTGCGTTTTTTATAGTCGTAATCGGTATAAGCATTGGCAATATCATTCTGTAATTGGGCTTTTAGTTTTTCCAATGTCCATTTGGCGTTCTCCATTTCCAAAGCAGCATTTTTCTCTCTAATAGCCTGCTGTCTGCCATTAAAGATATTCCAACGCAAACTCAAGCCTGCAGTAAAACCAAGATGTTGCATATACTCTGTTGTTCCTATGCTCTTATTTTGTCTATAATAACCATAAGTTCCGTAAGCAGACAAAGTTGGGTAACGTTGCGACTTCGTAATCTTAAGCTCTAAATCCGCCATTTTTTGAAGGTGTTGCTGCATCAACCAAACATTGTTATTTTGCATTGCTTGAGCTTGTATCTCATTGGGATTTTCTATCGTCGAAAACTGAACCACATCTTCTACTTCATAATTGGTTTCCGGAGACACTCCCAAAATTACATTTAAATTCCGAATACTATTCTTATAATTTAATTCCGCATTTAAAACTCGAGTACTATCAGCATTATAATCCACTTCAGCATTTAAAATATCTAAAGTACCGGCTTGACCAAATTCTTCTTGAGCTTTAGCTCGTTTCAATCTATCTGCGGAAATAACAAGACTCTTTTGCAAAATGTCCAATTGCTGATAAGCACTGCAAATAAGATAATAAGCTTGTGCTGTTTGCAAAATAGTATTTTCCATTTGCAAGCGATACTGACACATCGCTCTTTCATTATTCTCTTTTAGTTGTTTACGAATATATATTTTAGAAAAGCCACTAAACAAAGTGTAATCCAAGCGCAAATTCCCTATAAAAGTATGCGTCTCTGCCCCCTTAGCATCCACCAAAGGAGCTGCCGGCATAAAACCGTTACTTCTTGACTGTATTTTACTATCTTTCGAAGCATACTCTACACTTCCTCCTGCTGATAATGACGGAAACCAACCTGCATTGCCTAAAGTATTGCTATTACTTGCTTGTTGCAATTGATTTTTAGATATTTTAATATCGTAATTATGCTCCAAGGCAATTTGTATAGCCTCATCTAAAGTCAATTTATTTTTGATAGTTTGAGCCAATAATAAATTGGGAAATACAATTATTAAGAATAAAAAATTACGTTTCATCCTGATAAATAAGATTGAAAAAAGATTAAAAATAATTCGTCAAAAGTAAATATTAATTTATAAAAAAAAAAGCTGTCCGAAAAGTATCGAACAGCTTCTTTTTATTCAAAAATAATCAATCGGAAGTATTATTTTTTAAGAACACTTAAACTTAACACAACCCTATTATTATTCGTTACGATATTAACAAAATAAACACCTGACACCAAGCTTTCTGTTGGTAAAACAACTATTGGTTTATCAATGGTATTCAATTCTATTAATTGCTTTCCAAGATTATCTATCACAGAAATACTTTGAACCATATTATAATCCTCTCCTAAGTCAATCGTAACAAATTGATTAGCCGGATTTGGGTACATTTTAATAAGTGTTTTATCTAAAGCAACTATACCTACATTAGAAATATTTACACTATCTTGATAAGTTGATTCACCACAATCGTTAGATGCTTTTAAGCTTATAGTATAAACATCATTTTGAGTATAAGTGTGTTCCACATTCATATCTGTAGAGGTAGTAGCATCTCCTAAGTCCCACAAGTAAATATCTGCATCTGTACTGGTGTTGATAAAGGAAACTGTAGGAGCTTCTGAACTATTAATCGTAAATTGAGCTACCGGATTAGGCGTTTCTGTAACACTAATAGTTGCTGTGGCATTTTCGGTACAAGGTGCTGTAGCATTAACAGTATAAGTATAAACCAGACCTTCGTTAGACCAAGTTCCGCCTGTTTGAGGCGCTCCTCCTAAAGCTTCAAATAAATCAGATTCGCTTGGCTGTACCCCCTGACAAACTGATAAAGTACCATTCGTTCCTGCATTTGGAGCCGCCTGCTCTGTAACGGTAACTGTAGCAGTAGCGTTCTCACAAGGCGCTGTTGCACTAACTGTATAAGTATAAACCAGACCTTCGTTAGACCAAGTTCCACCTGCTTGAGGTGTTCCGCCTAAAGCATTAAATAAATCCGTTTCACTTGGTGTTGCGCCCTCACAAACGGATAAAGTACCATTTGTTCCTGCATCGGCAGAAGCCACTTCCGTAACTGTAACAGTTGCTGTGGCATTTTCAGTACAAGGTGCTGTGGCAGTAACAGTATAAGTATAAACTAAACCACTATTAGACCAAGTTCCTCCTGTTTGAGGATTACCTCCTAAAGCATTAAATAAATCTTCTTCGCTTGGTGTTGTACCTTGACAAACTGATAAAACTCCATTAGTTCCTGCATTGGCAGAAGCGATTTCTGTAACAGTAACTGTTGCTGTAGCATTCTCTGTACAAGGCGCTGTTGCTGTAACAGTATAAGTATAAACTAACCCCTCGTTAGACCAAGAACCTCCTTCTTGAGGCGTTCCTTCTAAAGCATCAAATAAATCAGATTCACTTGGTGTTGTACCTTGGCAAACTGATAAAACCCCATTAGTTCCTGCATTTGGAGCCGCCTGCTCTGTAACGGTAACAGTCGCACTAGCTGTTCCACAAGACAATGTAACAGTATAAGTATAAATTAATCCATTATTAGACCAGACTCCTCCTGTTTGTGGCGTTCCTCCTAAAGCTTCAAATAAATCAGTTTCACTTGGTGTTGCGCCCTCACAAACGGATAAAGTACCATTTGTTCCTGCATCGGCAGAAGCCACTTCTGTAACATTAATCGTTGCTGTGGCATTTTCGGTACAAGGGGCTGTTGCTGTAACAGTATAAGTATAAACTAAACCACTATTAGACCAAGTTCCTCCTGTTTGAGGCGCTCCTCCTAAAGCATTAAATAAATCTTCTTCGCTTGGTGTTGTACCTTGACAAACTGATAAAGTACCATTCGCTCCTGCATTTGGAGGAGCCTGCTCTGTAACGGTAACTGTAGCTGTTGCGTTTCCACAAGGTGCTGTTCCTGAAACAGTGTAGGTATAAACCAATCCTTCATTAGACCAAGTTCCACCTGTTTGTGGCGTGCCTTCTAAAGCATTAAACAAATCAGTTTCACTTGGTGTTGTACCCTCACAAACAGCTAAGGTTCCGTTAGTTCCTGCATTGGCAGGTGCCACTACCGTAATATAATCAGTCATTGTTTTAGTATCTCCTCCGGCTGCATTAGAGGCTGATAGACTTACAGTATAAGTGCCTGCTGTAGCATAAACGTGAGTTGGATTTTGTTCCGTAACAGCTGCTGTTCCATCTCCAAAATCCCACGACCAAGTTGTAGGATTATTAGTTGATGCATCGGTAAACGTAACTGAAGTACCGGCACATATTTGGGTTGGATTTGCTGAAAAGTCAGAAACAACAGAAGGCATTCCTTCTATTTTAAAATCATCAACAAACCACTCATCACCATCATCATTGGTCATTACAAAAGCAATATAAATGGTCTGACCTGCATAAGACGACAGATCAATTTCTTTTTTAGAGTAAGATGTACCAAAAGATGTTTCTCCATAGGTTTCCAAATTTACAAAAGAAGACCTATCCATTTGAGAAATTGTAGATATTTTAATAGCATAAGAAGTTCCATAATCATCGGAATAAGATTGCTTTTGAAAAAAAGATAAGCTAGCTCCTACCGGTAAAGTAAGAGGAGGCGTAACCAACCAATCTTCTGCATTACCACCATCTACATTTTCAAAATTTACATAAGCACATTTACTTCCTGTATGTCCCTGATTCTTTTGTTTCCAGTTCTCAACGGTTCCTATGCCATTTTCTCCTATGTAAGATACCCAACATTGAGGAGGGAAAGTACTGCCTTCAAAACCTTCTTCATAAGGGAAAGTGGTAATAGCTTCACAAGGCGTTAAAAAGCTAATTTCATCACCATAAGAAATTCCATTAGCATTAACAGCATAAGCTCTTACATAATAGGTCGTATATGCTGATAAGCCGGTAATAGTAGATGTAAAGCTTCCCATTCCTGCATCAGCATCCGTGATGACATTATCAGATAAAGTTGGCTGAGTAGCAGTTCCCCAAACAATACCTCTAGCAGTAACCGAACTTTCTCCGTCAGCTGTAATATTTCCTCCCAAAACAGCTGAATTAGAAGTAAGAGAAGTAATAGGGGTCGTTATAACTGTCGGTAAATTGCTTAATGTTGAAAAGCTAACTTCATTACCATAAAAAGTTCCGTTAGAATTAGTTGCATAAGCTCTTATGTAATAAGTTGTATTAGGTGTTAAACCTGTAATATTTGCTGTGAAATTTCCAGTTCCCGTACCAGAATCCGTGATAACATTATCCGACAAGGTAGGCAGTGCAGATGTTCCCCAAACAATACCTCTGGCTGTAATAGCAGTTCCTCCATCAGAAGTAATATTACCTCCCGAAACAGCAGAATTAATTGTTATAGAACTAGCAGAAGTCGTATTAATAGCAACTGCATTAGGATCCACTGCTAAAGGTGTTTCCCATAATCCGCGACCATAAGAAGCTAAACGTAATCGGCTGTTAGCTATGGTCGTATTATCATAATAAATATCTAATTCGCCACATTTTACTTTCGGCAAGCCCTCATTATATTCTTCCCAGTTGCCATTACCATTTTTTAAATAAACACCTAACTCCGTACCAACATATAATTGCACCTCATTGGTTACTTGTTTATTCTGAACAATAGTATAAACAGGAATACTAGGTAATCCATTAGATATATTAGCCCAAGAAGCCCCTCCGTCAGTACTTTCAAAAACACCTTGATTATTATACTCACTTGTTGTTATCCAAAGTTGATTTGGATTATCGTTTTTAATCGCAATATAAGTTATATTTCCCGATATTGAAGGAAGCGATACTTGAGTCCAATTGGCACCGCCATCAGTTGTTTTATAAAGGTTATCACCCTCCGACACATACAAAACAGAAGCATTAGAAGGCGCTATAGCCATAGAAGTAATATTACCACCTAAGCCCGAAACTGTAAGTTTTGTCCAAGTATCTCCTTTATCTGTCGTTTTCCAGACTGCACCATAACCCGCATAGAGAGTATTATGGTCGGTTGGCGACATCACATAGGGCGTCACCCACGCTCCTTGCACATCTTGTCCTCCTTCTTGAGGCGTAATAGTTGTCCTACTACTCCAATTATCCATAGTACGGTAAAGAACACCTTGTGCATAAGTAGCATACTGTATATCTGAATTGGTATAATCTATCAAACACTCCATTCCGTCACCCCCTGTTACATCGTACCAATTACCGTTATACAACATTTTACTTCCATTATCTTGTAAACCGGTAATGGTTTTGGTACTTTCCTGAGCAGACACACTTAATTTATACATCTGACTTATAACCAAACCATTGGACTTATCAGTCCAGTTAGCACCATTATCTTGAGAAAGATAAACACCTCCGTCATTTCCTTCAAATAAATCACCATTAGTTCGGTATTCTAAAACATGCTTATCGGCATGAACGGTTTGTGCAGAAGTGTTATAGCCAGACCAGTGATTAACAATGTCCCAGCTCGTACCTCCATTAGCCGATTTCCAAGTATTAACACCACCTACTAAAACAATATTTGCATCAGTACGAGAAACGGCTAAAGATAAATCATACCAACCTTGCCCTCCGGAACCGGAACCATCAGCTTCGTAACCTAATAAATTTTTTGTACCTCCATTTAAAACCTGTATGAAAGAAGTTCCACTATTAGTGGATTTATACACACCAAATAAACCATTTTGATTATTAGATACCACTGCCATTACTAAATTACTATTGGCAGGACTTACAGCTAACTCAATCCTTCTTCCATTATCGAAAGTAGAGTTCCAAGATGTTCCACCATTAGTAGAAACATAAATTCCTCCATTAGTTGTAGAACCATATAAAGTGGAGAAATTATTCGGTTTATATTCTAAGTCTATAAAAGAATTATTCGCAATAAGATTCCAAGTAGTTGCTCCATCTGTGGTTTTATAAACACCATTATTGGTAGCTGCTATTATGGTTTGGTTATCGTTAGGGTCTAAAAGCATTTTATTTACTTTTCTACCTTGAGATAAATCAAATGTTAAGCCTGTGGTATTCCAAGTAGCACCGCCATCTGTCGATTTCAGAACCCCGATACTTGTATTATCCCAAGTATCTCTATCTCCTGTAGCAATATAAATAGTTTGAGAAGTAGCATAGTCCGAAGGAATAATGATACTAGAAACTCCTAAAACTTGATTTCCATCAGTTAAACAAGTCCAAGTATTACCATTATCAGTAGTACGCCAAACACCTCCTGCAGGCGCTCCTACCCAATAGGTATTGTTATCTGTAGGATGAAAAGCTATGGCACTGATTCGTCCTATCCCTGCATATCCCCCTGAAGAAGAATTAGTTCCTAAACTTACCCAAGCAGCTTGATGAGTACTTGAGCGCATATTAGGGTGTGACTGCATAAAAGCATTGTACACCGCTTCGGCAGATTGTTTTGGAAACGCTCCAGTTCTAGCATTCACTTTCCCTTGCATATCATAGTACCAACGCATAAACTGTTTCCAGCCATAAGCTTTTTTCTTAATACCGTTCTCGTAATAATAGCCGTTTTTAACATTATAAGGTTGCCAATAACTATCAAAAGCTTTTTTATGGTCTTTTAAAGTTATTTCTTGTCGGGTTTTGTTTTGTGGTAATAAATTTAACCACTGCTGTGCTTGTGTACTAATAAATCCAATTAGTAAAATAGCACCTAAAAGAAACGATTTTCGATTCATATTTGAGATAATTTAATTGATATATTTTTTACTCTACAATACTTTAAAGACGTAATAAAAACGAAAAAGTAACCTAAGTACTCCCTATAAAAAGTTAAAAAAAAGAGTAAAAATACTATAAACAGATGATTTACATTAATATATTTGTTATTTAAAGCGTTTTTAATTAGTCATTATAAAGTGTTTACACAAAATGGTTATCAGCTTTTTTCTGCCAAAATTTAATTAATAAAAACCCCATCAGCATTCCGCCTAAATGAGCAAAATGCGCTACATTATCGCCCTGATGAGTTATAAAGCCATTATACAGTTCTATTAAGCCATAACCTAAAACTACCCACTTGGCTTTTATGGGTATAGGGATAAAGAAAATAAAGATAGGCGCATTTGGCAATAACATTCCAAAAGCCAGTAATATACCATACACAGCACCCGAAGCACCAATTGTAGGAACATTATAAATTAAATTAACATTACCCGCTTCTTCAATAAAATTTCGTCCGGACTCCAATATATTTCTACCATTTTGGGTTATTTCTACCATTAAAGATTGAACCATTGGAACATCAAGCATTTCTATTCGTATAAAACCTACAATTTGCTGCATCAGTGCAGCTCCTAAGCCTGTAACCAAATAATAAAATAAAAAACGCTTCTCTCCCCATAGGTTTTCAACAGCACTACCAAACATCCAAAAAGCAAACATATTAAAAAACAAGTGAGAAAAATCACTATGCAAAAACATATAGGTAAAAAACTGATATAACCTAAAATGTTCTGATTGGAAATAATACAAACCTAATTCTCTATTAAGGTCTAAATGATACAAATTCTCGAATGTAATTGTTGCAAGAAAAAATAAACCATTAATTATTAATAGGTTCTTGGTAACCAAAGGTAGGATACTAAACCCTTGTGGTCTGTAATTATTCATTTTTAAATTGTTATAATATTATGTGCTTTCTGTGAGCTTTTTAATAAGTCTTAAACAGCAAGGAAGTACTCATTCTTAAGACTTGCAATATTACAAAATATTTATGAGTACCACAACTCTTTTTCAACTACCTCTAATCAAAGCAAAACCCCAAAGGCTTTAAATCCTTTGGGGTAGAAAATAAATTTATGATATTCTATTTTAAAGAATTACTCTTTTAAAACATTAAATATCTCGTCCCAATTAGGGGTTAAAATAATTTCTGTTCTTCTGTTTTTTGCTCTTCCCTCTTTGGTATCTGTATTGTCAATAGGAAGAAACTCCCCTCTACCGGCTGCAATAATACGCTTAGGGTCTAAACCTTTGTTATTAAGTAATATCTTAACAATTGAGGTAGAACGTTTAACACTTAAATCCCAATTATCTGTAATGCCTGAACGTCCTTTATAAGGTACATTATCAGTATGCCCTTCAATCATAATGTTAATATCAGGATTGTCCACCAACACTTTCGTTAATTTAGCCAAGGCTTTCTGACCTTTAGGGTCAACCGACCATTTACCTGACTTGAACAACAACTTCTCCTCTAAAGAAACATATACCTTACCATCTCTTTGGTCAATGGTTAAACCATCGCCTTCAAAACCTAATAAAGCAGAACTTAATTTTTCTTTGAAGTGAGATAAAGCTGAATCTTTAGCCGCAATAGCACTTTCTAATTCAGCTACTCGTTTATTTTTAGCCTCTAAAAGTCCTTCTTTGCTTTGTAAAGCTTTATTTAATTCATCTAATCTTTTTTGCTCTTCAGCTAAACTGGCAGTCGATAACTTTAAAGCATCTTCTCTTTTCTGAAGATTTTCTTGCAATTTTTGTAATTCTGACAACAACTTACGAGTTTCAGCATCATTCATTGCATTACGCTCTTTCATCTTACTCAACAACTCATCATTTAGCTTATTAACAGCATCATACTGTTGCATTAATCTTTTATGTTGCAAGCCTTTGTTAATACTATCCTGCACTAACTTCTTGTTTAATTTAAGAAGCTGCTCTTTGGCTTGTTTTAATTCGTTATTCTCTTCTGTTAAAGCCTTATTTGCATCTGCCAATTGCTCTTTCTTAGTTTCGCAATCAACTCTTCTAGCACGTTCGTCTTCAAATTTTCTAGGAGAAACACAAGCTGTAAATAAAGCTGTTACTCCCAAAACAATTAATATTTTTTTCATTTCCTTTAAAAATTAAATTTATTTCTAATTTAATACGTTGTTTTTAACAAAAATATTGCCAAAACACTTTATTTTTCAGGAAGCTTTATTACAAGCCCCACTTTTCTGCTCTTGCTTTGGCTTTTTTTAACACTTCTCTTTTTTCCTCGTCGGTTAATTTCCACCAAGTTCTTTTTTCTTCTACAGTCCTGCAACAAGACATACAAAAGGTTTTATCAACATCCAACATACATTGATTATTACAAGGGGATAAAGTCTTATTTTCCATTCGCCAATGTATTATTAATTTGTTGATTTTGTTCAGACACACAAGCCTCTTGATTAGCCGGATTCTTATGAAAATAAACATCAACGGCCATAATCAAAGCTGTATAACCCCAAAACAAAGCCGATGTTTTATCAATATCTAAGAAATTATTAAGAACACCATGCAAATAATAAGTTACTAAACCTAAAAAAGCGGTTGTCGCCAACATCCGTATTTCATAATTTTTGTTGTCTGAATAAATTTTTATAGCTGTATAAGAAGTCAGAATCACAATCAATAAGAAACTTAAAGCTCCCAAAACACCAGATTCTGACAAAGCACTTAAGTATTCGCTATGAGCATTTCCCCCATCACTAAAATTGGTACTGATAATGGTTTTTTCATAAGAAAACTGATAAGGAGCGTACTGAAACATATAAGTACCGGGTCCAAATCCCATTATGGGCTTTTCCTGAAACATCCTCAAAGCAGAATGCCATCTATTAATACGCTCCAAATTAGACGCATCTGTTGATATATTTGACATTGACTGAATTTGTTCAGTAAAATTATCCGAAGAGTCTTGATTGTTTTGTTCTAACATAATCAACAACTCCGTTCTAAAAGAAAGCGTTAAGGTAATTAAGCTTAAACCTATAATAAAAACCCATTTAAATTTAATTCTCAACAACATAACAATAGCAATTCCTATAGCACCGACTATACCAACCCAAGCCGCTCTGGTATAAGAGAAAACCAAACCCGTTAATAAAATGCCAAGCAAAACCCACAAGGCTAAACGCGTTATTTTACCAATACGTCTTAAACTTAAAGTCCCAATTACAAAAGGAATTAACATAGCTATAATGGCAGCATAAGATGTATGGTCAGGCAATAAAGGACTAACCACCCAGTTAGCCGCCTGTTGGTCGAAAAAACCAAACTTACTATGCTGATATAAAGTGTAAAATATTACAAACAAAAAGCTAAAACTATATAGATAGAAATAAGTATAAATAGATTTTTTAGTATTGAACAAATGAGCTGCCATAAAATAATAGCCTGCTAAAAACCATAAACGAGACAATAGAAATTTAAACGAAACTACAGGCATTGTACTTGTTATGGAAGTAAGCAACATCCAAAAAATATTTAAGTAAATAGCTAAAGAAATAGGATGATATAAAATCCGTTTATCAAAGTTCTTTTCAAACAAAAGCTTAAAAACAAAAATCAACAAAATACCGAACAAAAGCGGTTCTGCCGGCAAGCCAATATCATTGGGAATACCCGGGAAAAACTCCCTGATAGGAATAGATAAAGGCGTCAGAAATATTAACAAATATAGCAATTTATCTAAAGAGAAAACGGTTAAATAAATCACAATTAAAGCTACAGGCAGTAGGCTAAAAAAGTACTGTTCTCTAACAATAAATAAAACATTTCCCAGAATAAACAGAAATGCTGATAAATATACTATAAGCGTTTTTTTATTAGGCATTTAATTTTATTTTTTAGAAGCCCTAGATTTTTCGATAAAACCAATAGTAAGTAAGACCAATATAAATAAAGATAAACCTCCTAATACAGTAATAGGTATGCGTTTTGGTAGGTATTTTTCATCCGCAGGAAAAGGTGCCGACAAAATATGACAATAAGTAATATGCTTTGTATATTCTATCAACTGCCCATCGTACTTAACATTTAACTTGGTTAATTTCCTAAGCACACGCTCTAACTGATAAGATAAATCAATATATTCGTTACCATATTTTTCTAAATTTAGCATCTGTTGTTTCGCCTTTTTATATTCACTAGGCTTGGTTTTAGAACTATACAAAACAGCTGACAGCTCCTGTGTTTGAGCCTCTACATTAACAATCCCATACTCTTTGCTTAAGAATTGCATACGCTGATTTACTTTTTCTTTTAATTTATTAAGACTCTTTATTTTATCTCGATTAACATCCATTAATTCTTTTAGCTTGTAAGCATGCATTCCCTTCACTTTTTCATTGAAGAAATGAATCATTGTATTAACCATATCGGTTGCCACTTGCGGATCTGTATCCAACACCTTTACTTCAACGGCCTCAAACTCAGTACGGGAAACTGAAATATTTTTTCCTAAATAATAATACATTACAGAACGAAAATGCTCATAAGTAGAGTCTAACTCGTAATGCTCAGCTAAATTGTAAATTCTAATTAAGCTGTCTTTAATATCACGAGATTGAAAAATCTGCATCATCTGTTCTGTATAATTTTCATCAGAAAAAGTTCCCAAATTAATAGGGTAAAGCACCGCCTTTGACTGGTATTTAGGCGTTATTAAATAGGTAGAAGCGCCTATTAGCAAAGTGCCTATAAAAGTTATTAGTATAATATGTTTTTTCCATTTCAAAAACATTTCTAATAAATGGGTATTGTTCCAAAAACTACTCATATTTCTTTAAATTAAATGTCTATAATGTTTGGTTTCTAATATTTTGTTTAGTTATTATTCCTAAATATCAATAAAACAAATGTAAGCAAAAGCCATAAAGACAGCAAACCGGACAAGACTATTAACCACCTAATAGGATAAGTTGGTCTTTCTGCCGGATATGCCCGAGAAACTATAAATTTATGAGGTAAATGCTGTTCAACATCCACTTTTGCCTCTGTATATTTGGAGTGAATAATACTTAATTGCTCGGTTTGGTATTCCAAATAATTGCTTAATTGCATATACGCACTACCATAACGCGACATTACCGCAATTTTTTTCTCTAATGTTTTTATAGCCGGCTTATTATTTTTGATAATAGCTTGCGCTAAAGCCTGATTTAAGACTTCCGCTTGCGACTCGTAATCATTAACACCTAAACTTCTAAGATACGTTAAAGAATCGTTTAAACTCTTGATTTGTTCTTGCAGTCTAAGATATTCTTTTTCAACTATTTTAAAAGCTTTTAAAGCTCTGTTGTGTTGAAGATTATTCATTACTGTATCTAGAAAATTGGCTATATCATTAGCAATTAAAGCTGCCGTATCAGGACTATGGTCATACACTTCTATCTTGATAGAGTTATACTGAGTTCGCCTTATTGACACATTATCTTCGTATTTATCAAGTAACTTAGAATAAGCGTACTTCTCACTTTTTTTCAAATCATAATGTTGAAATAAATGATATTTTTCAACCACCATTTTACGAATAATATCTGATTGTAATATCTGCTGAATTTGTTCTACTTCCTCTTCTTCTCCAAATTTTAGGATATCACGAGACTTAACATTTTTCTCTAACAAAGACTGAGAAATAGAACTTGAAGATGCCGGATACAATATCAAATGAGATTGATATTGATTAGGCAAATAATAAGCAACTAGACTTAAAACCACCACAGCCAAGAGTGATGACCACAAATATACCCTTTTATTCAGCTTAACAAAAGAAAGTAATTCTTTGATATTAAATATATTATCAGACGTATTATTCATTGTTGAAATTAAAGGGTCAAAAGTAACAAATTTTAATGATTTTGAGGGGTTTCTCTGCTTTTTTTGAACAGCATCCCCTTTTAACAGGGCGCTTCCTTCAACAATTATTCTCCCCAAAACCCTTTTGAATACTATCTTATTACCCCCTATATTTAACATAATTAGCATCAAATAAAAGAGTAAAAGCTAGGTAATAAACAGGTTTCGTTAGACTGAATATTAAAAACTTGAGCTTAAAAACCCACAACAAAAAGCTTTTCCAAAGCAAAGGTAAGACTTTAAACATCATCTGAACCTAAGTCTCCCCTACTTTTAATTTTTTACCACAAAAAAAACAGCAAATAATAAAAAGCTATTATTTGCTGTTTTTGTTCAGTATGTACTAATCAAAGAATTACTTACTAATTAAAACTTTTCTGTTAATATAATACTGATTTACTTTCGTATTGATTATATAAAAACCATTTTTAGCATTCGACATATCAATCTCAAATCGTCCTTGTGATTGCTCTGTGAAATGAGCCGGAATTTGTTTTCCTAAGACATCAAAAACTTTTATGTCAATATCTTGTATTTCTAAATCTTCAAACGAAATATTTACTTTGTCTGATGCCGGGTTAGGGAAAACAGTTAGCTTGCTATCTATCTCCGGATATTCAGGTACTGTAACAATACAACCTAATATTTTTATACCTGAAGAAACATTTAAATCATAACCCAAGAATTCTTTTGGCTTAAACCACTTGGTATTATCTGTAGAAGATGGTGAAACATACAAGGTATTTAATCCGTCATTACTTCTATTCGGCGACATAGATATTGCAAAAGTATCTTGAGGAGAAGTAGATGTTCCATAATCAAGTTTAAGTCCAACAAAGAAAATAGAATCCGCCTTTACCGGTTCTTTTAATTTAATCAAATTATACATTCCCTCTTGAAGAGTATTAATTTTTACTTTGGTTGTTGAATTTTCCATAAGACGTTCAGGTCTTCCATATTGGTTAGGCTCATAAAATTGAATTTTCAAAGAAGCCTCTCTGTCACCCGCGTGAGCACGTGCCACAGGAAGAAGAATATTTCCTATATAATCAGACACATAAGTATCAAATTTCTCTGCATAACGTCTTATTTTAGTTGCCTTACCATTTTCTTCAACTTTAACATAGTGTCCCGGGAAATAACCCCAACTAGGCTCAGCTGCTTTTCTATAACTTAAACGATCTTCTGAAGCCAATATATTGCTTATTGTATCACAATAGTCTCCATTTTCTTGATACCAATCGCTTGTTGTTACAACAACATAATTTTCTTTTATCAAGGTATCTATTTTATGAATACCACTAAATACAATCAAACGAACATCATAAACACCTGCCTCCGCAAACAATAGTTTAGGCTCCGACTGTGTACTGTTAATTTCTTTATTACCGGAATATGCTTTCCAATAAGTATTGGTAATATTTCCTGTTGACAAATTAGCAAATTGTACACCTTCTCCTACTTCTATCAAACGTGGACTTGTTGCTGTAAAATTAGCTACAACATCGGTATAATCATCAGGCTCAAAAATATGAATATAATTTTCTTTAATCGTATCGTGCACGCCATATTTACTGTAAACAGTTAATTTAACATCAAAATCACCCACTAAACCAAAAGGCAAGTTAGCCGGATTAAAATCTGTTAAAACATAATCTGCCATTCCATTTTGAATAACCCACTCTACTGATTCAATTTCCATCTCCGGCGTTATGTCTGCATAAAAATTAATATTAGAACCTACTACTGCACTAGTAGGGTTAGCATGAAAATCTGCTTTAGGCTTATTGTCCGGACTAATTACTGTAATATAATTAGGTTTTAGAAGCGTATCGCCATCTGTACCATATAGCCTATATGCTCTAGCTTCTACAGGAAAAACTCCTCCTTGATTATACGTAACAGTAACGGCTTCTGTATTGGTAGAAAAAACAGTTTCCTGCTCAGTTCCGGGAAACATCCATCTAACAGAATCTATTAAATCGTCTTCTTGATTACATTCTAGATTAAAGGTAACATCTTCATTAATATTAATAACAAGAGGCGTTCCTGTAAAATCAATAATATTTAAAGCATCCGGATCATACACTTCTATTTCCATTTCTTTAGAATCTAAAGTCATACCATCACCAACCGTTAACTTTACTGTATAAGTGCCTAACTCAGTGTAAGTATGTTGAATCGGACCTTGAACTGTGGCGTTAGGAGTACCGTCTCCAAATTGCCATTTCCATGTCGTTATAGGGTCAGGTCCTGTTGATAAATCAGTAAATACCACTGTTTCGTTAAGCCCTACCATAACAGCACTAGCTGAAAAGTCAGCATTCAAAACACTAGTTACTTCAATCAAATTTTCTTTAAGTTCTTCATCTTCTCCATTGGCATCTGATACTACCAATTTTACAGAAAAAGTACCTGCTTGATTATAAACTACAGTATGAGGTCCTTGCCCCTCAGCTTCTGCAGGCTCTCCTCCTTCAAAAGTCCATTTCCAATCGGTTATCTGATTGGGACCGGAACTTGCATCAGTAAACACAACTTCTTGTCCTGTATTTACATTTTGCAGGGTATTAGGCGTAAAATCAGCTGTTAAAATAGGCAATTCGCATAAATTACTCTCCAATAATCCATTACGAATTGTCAATAAGGTATTTTCCATATAAGCAGCTTGCTCTTGTGTAAACATATTAGTACAATTAGAATATGCCATAAAGTTTTCAAACTGATCCTCAGAGCCACAATTTACAGGATTAGCATCACACCCCAAACCTATATTATTTTGGTCTGTATTAGGTGTATCATTAAAACCATCATCAGCATTACAATCTCCTCCATTAGGGCCGGCTTCACCCGGACTTCCGGGACCCCAAGGGTGTACTAAACCAAAATAATGTCCTATTTCATGAGTAGGAGTACGGTCTAAATCACCATTAGCAACTGCTACACAATCCATTATAAAACCGTCAGTAGGGTTTCCTATGTTATTAGGGTCAGCAAGGGTTGAATATCCCATAATACCATATCCTTGACCTTGTGTTAGGTTTCCTATCCATATATTCAAATAATGTTCTGTATCCCATGCATCATCACCTCCCTGAGCTGTAAATTTAATATGCTCTGAATTACCATTTTGTTGGTCAGGGTTAAACCAACCATGAGAAGTTTGTTTACGCACAATACCTGTTGTTGCGTTACCATTAGGGTCGGTTCTTGCTAAACAAAAACGAATATTTACAGCAGAAGCCACAGCTTGAAATTGAGGACGTGTCTGCCCGGCATCTGCATTGGTTCTTGCATAGTCTTTATTTAAGTTTTCTAACATCAATGCGATTTGCTCGTCTGTTACATTTTCTTGAGGCGTTCCGTTATGAACCACGTGAACGACTACAGGTACTTGATGTATTTCTCGATGAGGATTATTTAATAATTCTTCTTTTTGTTGCTGAAATAATTCGACAGAAGCTTGATGCCACTCTAAAAAAGATTCTAAGCGACCTTGCTTCTCCAACAACTTCAAGGCCATAGGGTAACCGCATCTAGCAGGTTCTTCTGTTGGATTTAAATCACTCATACTTTGAGGTATTGGGTTCAGCTCTTCCTGTTGAGCGAAAGCTGACAAAAAACCAATACTTAAAATTAATAAAAATAGCCGTTTCATCATTTTTTTATTTTAATAATATTATACTTTTTCTATTTGATTTTGCCTATGCAAGAATGGGTTTTTACAAAGTAAGTACTGCATAAACAAATCATTCCCAAAATTAATAGTTTTTTTGATAATCATCCATTATTTATATATTTTTTTTCTATTTAAGGCTTTTTGATAAGTTCTAGCGTTTTTTAAATGCTCTGAATAAGTGCGTGCAAATTGATGATAACCGGAAAAATCAGGTTTAGCACAAAAATAATAATAAGGATGAACTTGATAATTCAAAACCGCATCTAAAAGCCGGGGCTGAGTCAAATAAATAGCTCCGGGTGGCAAACCTTTATACTTATAAGTATTGTACGGAGAGTCTATCTCCAGATGCTTTTTCAACACCCTTTTGATGCTATAATCGTTTAAAGCAAAGATAATAGTGGGGTCGGCTTGCAAAGGAATACCTTTTTTCAATCTATTGATATAAACACCTGCTATTTTGGCATATTCATCAGGTTTAGAACTTTCCATAGCCACAATAGAGGCTAAAGTAGCCACCTGTGATTGGCTTAAACCCAGTTGTTTTGCTTTAGCTTTTCTTGTACTGTTCCAAAACGATTTGTATTCTGTAGCCATACGCTTTATTAAGGCTTCTGCTGATATATTCCAAAAGACCTCATAGGTATTGGCTATAAACATCGAAATAAAAGTTTGCGCATTAAAACCATATTTTTTTTGAACCTCCGGTTGGTTTAAAACACGACTTAAAGTAAGGGAGTCCAACTCTATTTGGCGGCTTATTTTTCCGGCTAATTGATTCAGGTTTCTAACATTATTAAAGGTTAGAAATACAGGCTTTTGGTCTCCTATTCTTAACATATTAATCAAACTATTATTGCTCGATTTGTTGTAAACATAGTACCTTCCGGGCTTCACTTTTTTAAATGATTTTAAATAAGCTGTCCATTTAAAATCCGTAGCGTTTTTTAAAACTTTATCTTTTTTAAGTATCTCTACTAAATCATCAAGAGTACTATTGGTAGGTATGGTTAAAACGTAATATTCTTTATTGCCTAAATCTACATTTGAAAAAAATATTTTTTGATAAACAACTGCTCCAATAAGAATTACAACAATAGTTGATAATAGAAATAACCTTTTAAATGTTTTCATTATATTTTATTTTTATATTCCACAAAGGTATATTTTTTTCATTAGCCTCCGAAAGTTTTTGGTAACAAATTAGAATTTAGCAACTTATATTGTTTCCTCAAAATTCATTTACAAGCAATTAGCCTTTTGCAATATTCTACAAAAAAGAGGCTGTATTCCAAAATACAACCTCTTAATAAATTTAAGCAATCACTTAAGGCTTCAAAAAAATAAGATTAATTAATCACTTTTTCATACTCCCCCTTTGCTTGCTCTATTGATTCATTTTAGCAACTATCATATTAGTTTTTCAAAACAAAAGGTAGAAACTCTTTTTTATTATCATACTCAAAAAGCAATAATTCTTTTAATTTCTGATTATTTTTCATAAACATATACATTGCCCCTTGAGCTCTTAAAAGTTTTTCTTTATCGTTAATACCCAAATTAATTCGATACAATTCCTTTATTCCTTTAACAAATTCATTATACATACTGAACTTTTCTCCTTGATAATGCCCAATAATTGAAGTAAAACAAAATGCTTCAACTTGTGCATTTCTCTCTTTCTCAGTATCTTTTAAGCCATTGATTCCCGAACACACTTTACCAATATAATAGCCGTCTCTATTAATTCTTATAATTGAAAAATATTTTACTGCAACATTCAACAAATCATTCATCGAAACGGTATCAGGAATATAACTTAACTTATCTGTAATTTTTTTAGTCAGTTTATACATCTCCGAATTAAGCATACTATCTTTTTCTAGTGATTTAATAAACTCACTTTGAAGCTCAACCGTATCCTTTATACTTTTTAATCTTTGGTAATCTGAACGACTTGAAAAGTTGGCTAACAAATAATAAATGTATTGTTTATTCTCATTTATCAATCTAGCAAAACAAGACGTTGTGTCTATTTCATTAATGGTTTTAACCAAATACTCCTCTTCTCCATATGTCTTTTTCTCAATCTTAAATATTTGTTTATACATTTTATTAATATCACAATCTGCTTGCGAAAAAACACTTCTTGAAAAAAGTAAAATACCTAAAATGAATAATATTCGTTTCATAATTTGATTTTTTTGTAATTAATAATCCCTTAATAAACCTACCCCAACTCAATTCCGAATAATTCGACTTAGATTTAGCGTAAATGGTAAAAATAAAATTTCACATTATCTTAGTCTTTAGCTAGTTTAAAGTTAATAGGTATCATAAATTCAACATCAACAGGTTGTCCTTTTTGCTTTGCAGGCTTCCATTTAGGCATAGATAAAATAACCCTTTTCGCCTCTTTTTCTAATAATAATGCCGATTGCACCTCTTTCACTCCTTCTTTTGGAATACTTTCTTCTCCTTTCTTTTCATAAAGAATGGCTTTTCCTTTATTAATCCCCCAGCTTAAGGTATCAAGAGAATAAGATTTATTAATCATTTTTCCTCCTGCTCGTCTTGTCTTTACTTGCTCTACTTCACCCTCTTGGTTAATAACAAAGTCAATAAAAAATATGCCTTCTATACCATTATCAACAGCTTCTTTTGGATACTTAATATTTTCTGCTATATATTTATTAACTCCTTTAAAACCGCCTTCAAACTCGGGTTTTTCCTCCACCACAGCATATTGCAAAACATTGTTTTTATCCAGTTGTATTACCTTATTTTCTTGTTGGTTTTCTAATTTGTCCGCTTCGATGTCGGTTGTTTTTTGTTCTGTACATTGACTTAACAATAATAAGCCACATACCATAGGTAAAATGCTCATATACTTAAGCATTGCCCTTTTCTCTGAGTTCTTTTTATTTAACATCATGATTCTTTTTTTTATAGGTGAATAATTAAAATGGTTACTTATTTTGACATAAGGCTGATTAATGGCAACTTGCAATATTGCTCTTTGATAATCCTTATGTTGGTGTTGATGATGGTTTTCCACACAACTTTCGTCTGCCAGATACTCTAAATTGATTCGCACTTCCCTTTTCATCAAATAAATAAAGGGATTATAGAAGAAAAAAACAGTCATCAGTTCTGTAAAAATTACGTCAAGGCTGTGCCATTGAGAAATATGTGATTTTTCGTGTGTCAAAACCATTTTAAGGTGTGGACTGTTCAATAATTGACGACTAATCATTATTAAACTGAAAAAGCTAAACGGAGAAATAGACTTTTGGGTTACCCATACCTTATTTTGCTCTATATACTTTGGCTGAGCTTGCTTTTTTAAGCGTTATATAGACCATAAACGACTTATGAATATACTCAACAAAACCAACACCCCTATACAATAAGTCAATAATAGTGGATTAATATGCCAACTTCCGGAAGATAAGCCGGAAGCCCCTGCTATAACCGCAACACCCTCCAAAACCATTTCAGAAGATTCATTCAACAAAGAGATATCCTGAAAGTTAGGGACTTGAATTGACCATTTTATGAATGGATATATCAAGGAAAACAACATTGCTATCCAAAAATATAAACGCCTCCATTTTAAGAAAGTATCTTGTTGAAAAAGTAATTTATACAACAAATAAAATACAATTAGAGAAAAATTACTAAGCCATATATAATGTATCATTTTTCACCTCCTTCTTCTATTAAGTTAATAATTTCTTTGAGTTCGTCTGCGGATATTTTTTCTTCTTCAGCGAAAAAAGACACCATACTTTTAAAGGAATCCCCAAAATACCGATTGACAAACTGTGACATAAAACCCGATTTATATTGGTCTTGACTTACTATAGTGCTATACACATTGGTATTTCCAAATTTTCTAGAACTTAAAAAACCTTTTTGTTCTAAATTCTTAACAATGGAAGCCACTGTAGTATAAGGCGGTTTAGGCTCCGGCATTTGCCCTAAAACATCACGAACCGCTCCCATATTCATTCGCCACATCACTTGCATTACAGCCTCTTCTTGTTGTGTTAGTTTTTTCATTCTTTTTAAAATTCTATTTTACTATAATAATTTATTAGCAAAACTACGATTTTTTCGTAAAACTACCAAAAAACAAAAATATTTCTTAAAAAATTTTGTTTTTATAAAATAAAGCAATATCTTTGTGGTGTTCTTTTAGATAGAAAAGAAGTTCTTGATGTCTAATTGTTGTAGTTTTCTTGTTCTACGCACATCGTATCAAAAATAAGAAAAGGAATCGCTTTTCGTGGTAAAATGACAACGCTTTTAAAAGTAAAAAGTTCTGTATTGATAGAGGTACTTGCGTTGTTTCTTACACGGTGAATATGTCTGCATAAATTATCAGAACTTAGTACTTTAAAAGTTTCAATTTATTGTTCAACTATTAAATACAAAAAAAGATGAGACATTTAATTTTATTAAGTACCGTTTTTATGGGTTTAGTTATTTTTACATCTTGTGAAAAAGAAGCTTTGCAAGGAACACCACAAACACCACAAAACAATTCGAATGTACAAGTTGCCACACGACATGTTGATAAAGGTAATAGCTCTTGGGGAGTACATAGACACTTTTTTGATAATAAACCAGGAGAAGAAGGTGTAGAAGGGGAAGATTATGGTTGTGAAACTCCTGCAGAAAGCTGTGCTGATGATACTAATATAACACCCAAACAAACTGAAGTAAAAAAAGCATTACAGCACATCATAGACAACCATAATCAAAGAGATGCTGTATCAGAGAATGATATACTTATACTTCAAGAATACAAAGATGCTTTATCCGGAGTTATTTTTGCAGCAGAAGATATAGATAAGCTTATAAATGGTGTTTATCATTTAAGAATAAGAAGTAGTAAAGCACGTATTTCTTATACAGAAAACAACTACTATATTTTTGAAGAAGGAACACAGATAAAAAGAGTTTACCCTATTCAACTAGCTAAGTAGAATATAACATTAAAAGCAGGTGTATAATAAACCTTATGCACTTGCTTTTGTTAACATAACAACAATGAAACGACTACTTTACTTTACACTGGTACTTATTATTTTTGGGGCTTGTCGAAATACCGACACAAAACAAAGCCCATTGTTAATAAGTCCGACACCAACTAAACATTATACTTTTAATCTTGATTTTGTACGATATAGAGCTAATTTAGGACGATTTAAAAAACAAGGTACCCCTTTTTTTTATTTATATCACCCTATTTATTCTAAACAAATTGATATTTATAATGAACAACAACAAAAAGTAGATTCTATTTCTTTGCGACAATACAAAACGCTTAATAATCCTGTGGTGTATGTTGAATTTTTAAATAGCGACACTATTTCTGCTAGAACAAAACGAGGAATTATTTACCTAATCAATTCAAAATCAGAAGTATTAAAAGTAATTGATGTAAATAATATTCAATCCCAACTTAACGACTCGCTGTTAAAAGTGCGTTATCATATGGTGTATTCCAAAACTTATCAAGGAGCATTAATCAGTAAATTTAACGGAGAGGGCAACCCTTATGGTTTTGATCAGTATTGCGATTTGCTGAGGTATTTTATGAAACAACAAATAAAAAGAAAGCGCTTAATACTAATTGACAACGTCTTT
>PDWI01002208.1_pt1 | contig 29635 bp, 30 predicted proteins | sample 1430891 | NCBI WGS metagenome assembly PDWI01 (sample SAMN01162508, study PRJNA174530) | Oral metagenome, whole genome shotgun sequencing project. | biome: Marine environment; feature: Marine mammal; material: Swab sample of the gingival sulcus; isolation source: swab sample of gingival sulcus... | reverse complement strand
AGCTCAAACACTTCAGACGCATCGCAACCCGCTTCGACAGACGCGCCGTCTACTTTCTCAGCTTCATACACCTCGCATCAGCGATGCTATGGATGCGATAAATGTCGATTCAGCCTAGAGCAGAAATTGCTAAATCAGAATCAAAACTCTCTGCCTCCGGGCCCGCATCCCGCTGACTACGAACGCGAATTTTGATGCTCGATGTCACAGAGCAATATCAATTTCTTCTTAGCACAAATACTCACAACATTGCGGTGCCACCCGCGCAGCGCCGCCCGTTACCTGCTCACTCGCCGCTTTGCGCCTCAAGCGCGGCAGCAATGCGTTCCAGCGCTTCTGCCTGCCGCAGCTGAACCTCCATTTGCCGCTTTTGTAACTCTATCAGAGTCTTTTGGTTTTCGGCGCGAGCCGCGTTCTGTTCGACAATCCTGCCACTTTGCCCCGCCGTCTTGCGACTGCGCCAGACGGCGAAGGCAAAGAGGGACACCATGACCGTGACCAGCGCCAGGAAATACCAATCAAATAGGTTGTTCATGCTTCATCTCCTCCAGTCATTTCGCCCTGTTCCGCATCTTCCGACGATTCCACGATCCGCGCCACCGATACAACGTGTTCCCCTTTGCCGGTGTTGAACACCTTGACCCCGCCGGCGCTGCGCGACCGGAAGGAAATGCCGTTGACCGGGCAGCGGATCGACTGGCCTTTGGAGGTGGCCAGCATGATCTGATCCGCGCGTTCGACCGGGAAACAGGCAACAATATCGCCGCCCTTCATCGCTGCCACGCCTTGCCCGCCGCGCCCGCTGACGCGGTAGTCGTGGCTGGAGGTCAGGTTGCCGCTGCCGCCTGCGTTGATCGTCACCAAAAGCTCGTTGGCTTCGTGCATCTCCTGATAGCGCTCATCGGACAGGGCGCTTTCTTCCGCCGCGTCTTCGCTCTCATCAGAGGCACCAAATTCGGCGCGGAAGCGTTTGAGGAAGGCGGTGCGCTCGTCCGGGCTGGCCTCGAAATGGCGGATCACCGAGGCGGAAACCACCTCATCGCCCTCATTCACCAGCTTGATGCCGCGCACGCCGGTGGAGCTGCGCGAGTTGAACACGCGCACATCGGTGACCGGGAAGCGGATGGCCCGCCCGCCGGAAGTGACCAGCATCACGTCGTCGTTCTCATCACAAATCCGCGCGTTGATCAGGCGGGTGCCCGCATCCTCGCCCTCGAATTTCATCGCGATCTTGCCGTTGCGCATCACATTGGTGAAATCCGACAGGCGGTTGCGGCGCACCGAGCCCTTGGAGGTGGCAAACAGGATTTGCAGGTCGTCCCATTCCTTCTCGTCGCGGTCCACCGGCAGAATAGCCGCAATCGACACGCCCGTCGGGATCGGCAGGATATTGACCAGCGGCTTGCCCTTGGCGGTGCGTCCGCCCTGCGGCAGGCGCCAGGTCTTCAGCTTGTAGGCCATGCCGTCATCGGTGAAAAACAGCAGTTGCGTATGGGTGTTGGCGACGAACAGCGTGGTAATCGCGTCCTCGTCCTTGGTCTGCATCCCCGACAGCCCCTTGCCGCCGCGCTTTTGCGCCCGGAAATCCGCCAGCGGGGTGCGCTTGGCCCAGCCGGAGGCGGTAATCGTCACCACCATGTCCTCGCGCTCGATCAGGTCTTCGTCGTCCATATCGCCGGACCAGTCGACGATCTCGGTGCGCCGCGGCACCGCATAGGCCTCGCGCACCTCTTTCAACTCGTCGGAAATGATCGACATGATGCGCTCGCGCGAACGCAGAATGTCGAGATAATCCTTGATCTTGCCCGCCAGCTCTTCCAGCTCGTCGGTGACTTCCTTCACCCCCATCGCCGTCAGGCGCTGCAAACGCAGTTCCAGAATGGCGCGGGCCTGAATTTCCGACAGGTTATAGGTGCCGTCGTCGTTCATCGTGTGCGACGGATCGTCGATCAGGCGGATATAGCCTTCGATATCGGCGGCAGGCCAGCGCCGGGTCATCAGCTTGTGCCGCGCCTCGGCGGGATCGGCGGAAGCGCGGATCGTGGCCACCACCTCATCGACATTGGACACCGCCACAGCGAGGCCGCACAGCACATGCGAGCGCTCGCGGGCCTTGCGCAGATCAAACGCGGTGCGCCGCGCCACTACTTCCTCGCGGAAGCGTATGAAATAGCTCAGAAAATCGCGCAGGGTCAGTTGCTCCGGCCGCCCGCCATTGAGCGCCAGCATGTTGCAGCCAAACGAGGTCTGCATCGGCGTGAAGCGGTATAGCTGGTTCAACACCACTTCCGGCGTGGCGTCGCGTTTAAGTTCGATCACCACCCGCACCCCGATGCGGTCGCTCTCATCCTGCACCGAAGAAATGCCCTCAAGCTTTTTCTCGCGCACCAGATCGGCGATTTTCTCGATCATCGCCGCCTTGTTGACCTGATAGGGGATCTCGTCCAGCACGATGGCGTAGCGGTCCTTGCGGATTTCCTCGACCCGCGTTTTGGCCCGGATAATCACCGATCCGCGCCCCTCGGTATAGGCCTTGAGCGCACCAGCGCGCCCCAGCATCACGCCCCCGGTGGGGAAGTCGGGGCCGGGGACATATTCCGTCAGCTGCGTGCTGTCGAGATCCGGGTTTTCGATCAGCGCCAGCGTCGCATCCACCACTTCGCCAAGGTTGTGCGGTGGGATATTGGTCGCCATGCCCACCGCAATGCCGCCGGCGCCATTGACCAGCATGTTGGGGAAGCGGGCAGGCAGGACGGTCGGTTCCTGATCCTTGCCGTCATAATTGTTCTGAAAATCAACGGTTTCTTTTTCGATATCCGCCAGCAGGGCACCGGCGGGCTTGTCCATACGCACTTCCGTGTAGCGCATGGCCGCCGCGCTGTCGCCATCCATCGAGCCGAAATTGCCCTGACCGTCCAGCAGCGGCAGCGACATGGAGAAATCCTGCGCCATCCGCACCAGCGCGTCATAAATCGCCGCGTCGCCATGCGGGTGATATTTACCCATCGTGTCCCCGACCGGGCGGGCGGATTTGCGGTAGGGCTTGTCGTGACTGTTGCCGCTTTCATACATCGCGTAAAGGATACGGCGATGCACCGGCTTCAACCCGTCGCGCAGATCGGGGATGGCGCGGCTGACGATCACGCTCATGGCGTAGTCGAGATAGGAAGTCTTCATCTCCTGTTCGATGGAGATGGAGGGGCCATCATAAACCGGACGCTCTGGCGGAGTTTCGCCAGCGTTTTCAGGGGTTTGTGGGGTGTCGTTCACGTTGATCCGCCCTTCGTTCAGCCTGTCGCCCGTTCTTTTCGCCGGGCCTGTCGCTTCAGGGTTCAGGCCGCGCAAACCACGCCAGCCGAAAACCACAAGATTTTGATCCTCCGCATATATCAGACACAAGGGGCGGGGTGCAACGCCCTGAGGCGCAAAAGCGCAGGTTTTTTCCGCCCCTTTATCATTGCGCAGCACTTCTTTAGACATGGGGCAAAGGGTGCGCCGCGCCGCGACAGGATGGGAGGGACGACATGACCCAGAAACGCAGCATTTTCGAAGAGGTCGGGGCGGAAAGCGCGCCGGTCGCCAGCCCCAGCCCTGGCGGCATTTCGCGCGAGAAGGGCGATGCCCGGCGCTGGATTCGGGCGTGGCTCTGGGGGCTTCTGGCGCTGGTCGCGGCGATGATGGTCATTGGCGGGCTGACGCGGCTGACCGAGAGCGCCAGCCCCGGTATGGACTTGATGGGCGTGGATCTGGACAGCGTGCATCAATGGCTGGGCCGCGCTACCGCGCTCTACTGGGCCGTGGGCTTTATCGCTTTCCTCGCCACGCGCCGCATCCCCGCAGGATATACCCGTCCGTTGCTGATTATGGGCGGCCTGATCGGGGTGCAGATTGTGGTCGGCAACTGGCTTTCCACCTCTGGGGTGACGCAAAGCGGCATTGACGTGGTGCCTTACCGTCTGGCCATTCATCTCGGCCTGACCTTCTTCCTCTATGCGCTGATCCTCTGGACCCTCTTCAAACTCGGGCGCTCCTCGGCACAAAACCTCGCCGCCCGCCGCCTGAAGGACCGCGCGCTTTGGGGCATGACCACCGGGCTGTTGCACCTCACGGGGCTGCAAATCGTCCTCGGCGCACTGGTCGCGGGGCTGGATGGCGGGCGCAGCTTTGCGGAATGGCCGCTGATGGGCGGGCAGTTTTTCCCGCCAAGCGCCTTTGATCTTGAACCGTTCTGGCGCAACTTTTTCGAGAATGCGGGGCTGGTGCAGTTCATTCACCGCATTGTCGGCTATCTCTGCGCCCTGTTGGCCATCGGCGTGCTGATGCGCGGGCGCAAATCGGCCAATTCCGCCACCAGAACAGCCGCTTACGCGGCGGTCTTTATGGTGTTTCTGCAAGCGGTGGTCGGCATCGTCACCGTGCTGCAAGCCGCCCATCTGCACATCGCGCTCACGCATCAGGTCGGCGCGCTGCTGACCATTACCGTGATCTTGCTGGCCCGTTTCCGCGCCGGCTACCCTACCGAACAGAAGGTTTCTGCCGCATGAGTACATATGATGAATTGATGCGCTTCGTGCGCCAGACGCGGGCGCTGGAAGAGGTCGCCGGGCGGCTGGGCTGGGATCAGGAAACCCAGATGCCCACCGGCGCGGCGCCCCAGCGCGGTGAAGAGGCGGAAGCCATGGCCGGGGTGCTGCATGCGCGCCATACGGACCCGAAGCTGGGCGAATGGCTGGCGGCGATTGACGCGGCGGAGCTGGACGCGGTCGGGCAGGCCAATCTGCGCGAAATCCGCCGCGATTACACCCGCGCCGCCAAGGTGCCCGCCGATCTGGCGGGGGAAATCGCGCGGGTCACCTCGGAAGCGCAAGGCAAATGGGCCCAAGCCCGTTCCGCCAACGATTTCAACGCCTTCGCGCCGGTTCTCGAACAGGTTTCCGGCCTGATCCGTCAGCGCGCCGAGGCGATTTCTGACGGGGCGGACCTCTACGACACCCTGTTGGACGAATACGAACCCGGCGCCTCCGGCGCGCAAATTCAGGCGTTGTTTGACTCTATGCGCCCCCGGCTGGTGGCGCTCAAAGACGCGGCGCTCGACGCCGAAAACCCGCCCGCCGCCCTGACCGGCAGCTTCGACGAGGATGCCCAAATGGCGCTGGCCGCCAAACTGGCGCAGCGCTTCGGCTACGACATGAACCACGGCCACATCTCCAAAGCCGTGCATCCCTTCTGTTCCGGCTCCGGGCTCGACGTGCGCGTCACCACCCGCACCGCCGCCGCCGATCCCTTCAACTGCCTCTATTCTACCGTGCATGAGGTCGGCCATGCCTGTTACGAACAGCACATTTCCCGCGACCACCTGCTGACCCCGCTGGGGCGCGGCGCGTCGATGGGGGTGCATGAAAGCCAGAGCCGGATTTTCGAGAACCAGATGGCACGCAGCCGCGCCTTCACCGGCTGGCTCTTTGACGAAATGCAAACGGCCTTCGGCCCGCTCTCCACCCCCGACGCCGACGCCTTCTACGGCGCAGCCAACCGCCTGCACCGCGGCTATATCCGCACCGAGGCGGACGAGGTGCAATATAACCTGCATGTGATGCTGCGCTTTGACCTGGAACGCGCCCTGATCGGCGGCAAAATCGCCGCGCGCGACATGGAAGAGGCTTGGAACGCCAAGTTTGAAGCGGATTTTGGCTACCCGGTGGACCAGCCATCCAACGGCGTGTTGCAAGACGTGCATTGGTCCGTCGGCCTGTTCGGCTACTTCCCGACCTACGCACTTGGCAATGTCTATGCCGGCTGCCTTTGGGCCGCGATCAACCGCGACGTGCCCGAAGTCGAAGCGGAACTGGCTAAAGGCAACCCGACCCCGGCAACCCGGTGGCTGGCGCAAAACCTGCAACAATATGGCGGCCTCTACCGCCCAACCGACCTGATCGAAAAAGCCACCGGCGCCGCCCCCAAAGCCGAACCGCTCCTCGATTACCTGGAAGCCAAATTCGGAGCCCTCTACCACCTCTAACCCCGCGCCCCTTCTTCTTAGGGGAAATACTCCGGGGGGTCCGGGGGGCTGGCCCCCCGGCTATAGTGCGGGTCTGGGGGTGTAAAACCCCCGGCTAATAGTTGAGAATCCGGGCCTCAGCCTCCGCCCTGCGCCAGAAACCGCGCCAGATAGGCGCGGGCGCGCCGTTCCGCGCGGCGCACGCGGACGGCGGTCATGTAGGCCTCTTCCAGCGTGGTCGAGGTTTCCCCGGCGATCTTCTTGACCCCCATGATCAGGTCTTCATCCGCGCCGTTCTCAATCGCCTCCAGCACGTCACTGGCCAACTCGTCCGCAACCTGCTCCAGAAAATCCATCAGCGGGTATTCTCCGTCAGGCGGCGGCGGACATATGCGTCCACCGTGCCGATCATGGTGTCCATATGGTCGTTTTCAAAGAAATGCCCGGCGCCCTTGACCTCGGAATGGGTGATGGTGATGCCCTTCTGCTCGTGCAGCTTGTCCACCAGCACATGGGTATCGGCGGGCGGCGCGACCCGGTCCGCCGTGCCGTTGATGATCAGGCCGGAAGCCGGGCAGGGGGCGAGGAAGGAGAAGTCATACATATTGGCGGGCGGGGAGACCGACACGAAGCCGGTGATTTCCGGGCGGCGCATCAGAAGCTGCATGCCGATCCAGGCGCCAAAGGAAAAACCCGCGACCCAGCAATGCTTGGCGTTCTGGTTCATCGACTGCAAATAATCGAGCGCGGAAGCGGCGTCGGACAGCTCGCCCACCCCCTGATCGTATTCCCCCTGCGAGCGCCCCACGCCACGGAAATTGAAGCGCAGCACGTTGAAGCCCATGTTGTGAAAGGCGTAATGCAGGTTGTAGACCACCTTGTTGTTCATGGTGCCGCCAAACTGCGGATGCGGGTGCAGGATGATGGCGATCGGCGCGTCCTTTGCCGCCTGCGTATGGTAGCGGCCCTCAAGGCGCCCTTCGGGTCCGGGGAAAATCACTTCGGGCATCGGGTCTCCTTACCTGTATCTCTTCAAAGCGCCTGCCAGCACCGAACCGACGGCAGGACGGACGGCCGGGGGCAGGCAAATCTTGACGCAAATTTGCGCGCCGCGTAAGACGTGGCATCCGGGATGCGCGGACCGGGTTTAAGATCAGGTAAAGGCGGGCGGCGCTTTCGTCAATGTCTTGCATGGTTTTGCCTCAAATACCGGGCCGCAAAACCCGCCCGAATTCCAGCGCCTTAGGGCCGCCCAAGCGGAGGGGACGAGATGAAATTATCCACCAAGGGGCGCTACGCCATGGTCGCGCTCACCGATCTGGCCATGCAGGAACCCGGCACGCTGATGAGCCTCACCGACCTGTCGCGCCGACAAGACATTTCGCTGCCCTATCTCGAGCAGCTTTTCGTCAAACTGCGCCGGGCGGGGCTGGTGGAAAGCGTGCGCGGACCGGGCGGGGGCTACCGGCTGGCCCGCCCGCCTTCCGATATTCGCGTGGTCGAAGTGTTGGGCGCGGTGGATGAAACCGTCAACGCCATGCACAAAGGGGCGGGGGCGTCCGGCGCCAATTCCGGCTCGCGGGCGCAGAGCATGACCAACCGGCTTTGGGAGAGCCTGAGCGCGCATGTCTATGTGTTCCTGCACCAGACCCGGCTGTCTGACGTGGTGAAAAACGAACTGACCCCGTGCCCGGCGGTGCCGACGCTGTTTCACGTTGTCGATGAGGAGCAAACTCTATGACGCGCATTCTGATCATCGACGCCCACCCGGCGCCGGATCGCTTTACCACCGCGCTGGCCGATGCCTATGCCAAGGGAGCGCAGGCCAGCGGGGCGGAACTGCGGGTCTGCGCCCTGCGCGACCTTGATTTCGACCCGATCCTGCACCGGGGCTACGAGGCCCGGCAGGAATGGGAACCGGGTCTGGACGCCGCCTTCGCCGATCTGGAATGGGCCCAGCATCTGGTTTTTGTCTACCCGACCTGGTGGGGCGGGCATCCGGCGCTGTTGCAGGGCTTTTTCGAGCGGGTTTTCCTGCCCGGAAAGGCGTTTTCCTATCACGAGAAAGACCCGTTCTGGGACAAGTTGCTGAAGGGACGCACGGCGCAGGTTATCACCACGATGGACACACCGCGGCTCTATTACCGGCTGGTCTACCGCGACGCCGGCCTGCACCGGATCAAGCGCACCATCCTTGAATTTACCGGGGTGAAAACGCGGGTCTGGGCCATTGGCAATCTGCGCGGCCAGTCTGAGGCGAAGCGGGCGCGGCTTTTGACGCGGGCCGAGGCGCTTGGGCAAAAGGCGGCGCGAAGCGGCGGATGAAACGCATTTACCTCGACCACAACGCAACGACGCCCCTGCGCCCGGAAGCGCGGCAGGCGATGATTGCGGCGATGGATGTGGTGGGCAACCCGTCCTCGGTGCATGCGGAAGGGCGCGCGGCGCTCGGGGTGATCCAGAAAGCCCGCCGCCAGATCGCCGCCGCTTTCGGGGCCGAGGGCGCGGATATCGTGTTCACCTCCGGGGCGACGGAAGCGGCGGCGATGGCGCTGGCTGGGCGGGGCATTTACGCTGCGGAAACGGAGCATGATGCGGTGGCGGCATGGTGTGCGACCGATCTTGCGGTGGGCCGCGACGGGCTGGTCACGGTGCCGGCCCCGGCGCAGAGCAGTGTGCAGGCGGCGCATTCGGAAACTGGGATCGTGCAGAGCCTGCCGGACGGGCTGTTCGCCACGGATGCCACGCAAGCCTTCGGCAAACTGCCGTTTTCCTTCAACTGGTGCGGCGCGGACATGGCCTTTATCTCGGCGCATAAGCTGGGCGGGCCGAAAGGCGTGGGCGCGCTGGTCCTCAAACGCGGCACCGACATCGCGCCGCTGCTCAAGGGCGGCGGGCAGGAGATGGGGCGGCGTTCGGGCACGGAAAACGTCCCCGGTATTGCCGGATTTGGCGCCGCCGCCGAAGCCGCCGCGCGCGATCTGGACGCGAAAAAATGGGCCCGCGTCGAGGAACTTAGAGACATTCTAGAAAATACACTGGCAGAATCGGCAAAAGACACTATTTTCGTCGGGAAAGACGGGCCGCGCCTGCCCAATACGTCCTGTTTCATTACCCCCGGCTGGAAGGGGGAAACGCAGGTCATGGTGATGGATTTGGCTGGGTTCGCGGTTTCTGCCGGGTCTGCCTGTTCGTCGGGCAAGGTTAAGGCCAGCCGCTCGCTGAAGGCGATGGGCTACAGCGATACCGAGGCCGCTTCGGCATTGCGGGTTTCGCTGGGAATGGATACGACGCGCGAAGAGGTGGAAGCGTTCGCCGCCGCGTGGCTAAAGGAAGAGGCGCGGTTTCGGGCGCGCGCGTAACAGGAAAGAACGGCATGGCTGGTTCAGAAAATGTGGTCGTCAAGGAAGGCGTCGAGGAAGAAACCGTCGAGGCGGTGCGCTCGCTGGGCGGCACCTATAAATACGGCTGGGACACCGATGTCGAAATGGAATACGCCCCCAAAGGGCTGAATGAGGACATCGTGCGGCTGATCTCGGAGAAGAACGAGGAGCCGGAATGGATGCTGGAATGGCGTCTGCGCGCCTATCGTAGCTGGGTGAAGCAGAAAGAGCCGGACTGGTCGATGCTGGAATACCCAGAGATCAACTTTCAGGATCAGTATTATTACGCCCGGCCCAAATCCTTCGACAAAAAGCCTAAATCGCTCGATGAGGTCGATCCGAAACTGCTGGCGACCTATGAAAAGCTCGGCATTCCGCTCAAGGAACAGATGGTTCTCGCGGGCGTCGAAGGGGCGGAAATGCCCAACGCGCTACGCTCGACGGAGGAGCGCAAGGTGGCGGTGGATGCGGTGTTTGACAGCGTGTCCGTCGGCACCACCTTTCAGGAAGAGTTGAAACAGGCGGGGGTGATTTTCTGCTCCATCTCGGAAGCGATCCGCGAACACCCGGAGCTGGTGCAGAAATATCTCGGCTCCGTGGTGCCGGTGAACGACAATTTCTACACCACCCTCAATTCCGCCGTCTTCTCCGACGGCTCCTTCGTGTACGTCCCGCCGGGCGTGCGCTGCCCGATGGAGCTTTCGACCTATTTCCGCATGAACGCGGAAAATACCGGCCAGTTTGAACGCACCCTGATCATCGCCGACAAGGGCGCCTACGTGTCTTATCTTGAAGGCTGCACCGCGCCGCAGCGCGATCAGGCACAGTTGCACGCCGCCGTGGTCGAGATCATCGTCGAGGAAGATGCGGAGGTGAAGTATTCCACCGTGCAGAACTGGTTCCCCGGCGATGAAAACGGCAAGGGCGGGATTTACAACTTCGTCACCAAACGCGCCGATTGCCGCGGGGATCGGGCCAAGGTCATGTGGACGCAGGTCGAAACCGGCTCGGCGCTGACCTGGAAATACCCGTCCTGCATCCTGCGCGGCGATGATAGCTCCGGCGAGTTTTATTCCATCGCCATCACCAACAACTGGCAACAGGCCGATACCGGCACCAAGATGGTGCATCTGGGCAAAAACACCCGCTCGCGCATCGTGTCCAAGGGCATCAGCGCGGGCCAGTCGCAAAACACCTATCGCGGGCTGGTTTCCATGTCGCCCAAGGCGCAGAACAGCCGCAATTACACGCAATGCGACTCGCTCCTGATCGGCGACAAATGCGGCGCGCATACGGTGCCCTATATCGAGATCAAGAACAATTCGAGCCGCTGCGAACATGAGGCGACGACCTCGAAGGTGGACGAAGAACAGATGTTCTATTGCCAGCAACGCGGCATGGATGAGGAGGCGGCGGTGGCGCTGATCGTCAACGGCTTCGCCAAGGAAGTCCTGCAAGCCCTGCCGATGGAGTTTGCCATGGAGGCGCAGCAACTTGTCGCCATTTCGCTTGAGGGGAGCGTCGGATAATGTCTGCATGGATCATTCTAATTCTCGCGGGGCTGTTTGAAATCGGCTGGCCGATTGGGCTGAAAAACGCCGCTGGCCCGCATATGATTGGCTGGGGGCTGTTCGCGGTGGTCTGCATGGGGTTCAGCGGTGTGCTGTTGTTTCAGGCGCAAAAGACCATCCCGATCGGCACGGCCTATGCGGTCTGGACCGGCATCGGCGCAGTTGGCACTTTTGCAGTAGGCATCGCCTTCTTTGGCGACAGCGCCGGGTTGCTGCGTATCGGAGCCGCGTCGCTCATCGTGCTTGGGGTCATTGGGTTGAAGGTGGTTTCGTGATACGAGGCCGGAGAATTGAAACGCGGACCCGCCGGGCCGCGAAGCGCGCGAAAGGATAGAACATGATTTCTACCACCACCCCCTCGGTCGAAGGCCACCAGATCACCCGCTATCACGGCATCGTCGTGGGCGAGGCGATTTTGGGGGCCAACGTGTTTCGCGATATGTTCGCCGCCATTACCGACATTGTCGGCGGGCGGTCGGGCGCCTATGAACAGGAGCTTGGCAAGGCGCGCAATGTGGCGCTGCGCGAGCTTGAGGAGCGCGCCCGCGAGATGGGCGCCAATGCGGTCGTGGGCGTGGACCTCGACTATGAAGTAATTAACAACATGCTGATGGTGTCGGCCTCGGGCACGGCTGTCACTATTTCGTAAGGACCAGAAAATGCTGAAAATCAAAGGCTTGGAAGTCGAACTTGAGGAAGAGGGCAAGAAGATCCTCAAGGGGGTGGACCTTGAAGTGCCCGCGGGCAAGGTGCATGCGATCATGGGGCCGAACGGGTCGGGCAAGTCGACGCTGTCTTACGTCTTGTCGGGCCGCGAGGGCTACGAGGTCACGGCGGGAGAAGCGACGCTGGACGGGGAAGACCTGCTGGAACTCGCCCCGGAAGAGCGCGCCGCCATGGGGCTTTTCCTCGCCTTTCAATACCCGGTCGAGATCCCCGGTGTGGGCAACATGACCTTCCTGCGCACGGCGCTCAACGCACAGCGCAAATCGCGCGGCGAGGCAGAAATGTCGGCCAAGGATTTCCTCAAATTCATCCGCGAGAAGGCCAAGGCGCTGAAAATCGACGCCGATATGCTCAAGCGCCCGGTCAATGTCGGCTTTTCCGGCGGCGAGAAGAAGCGCAACGAGATTTTGCAGATGGCGGTGCTGGAGCCGAAAATGTGCATCCTGGATGAGACCGATTCCGGGCTGGATGTGGACGCGATGCGGCTGGTGGCGGACGGGGTCAATGCGCTGCGTTCCGAGGGCCGCTCCTTCCTCGTCATCACCCATTATCAGCGCCTGCTGGACCATATTAAACCGGACGTGGTGCATATCATGGCCGATGGGCGGATGGTGAAATCCGGCGGGCCGGAACTGGCGCTGGAGGTCGAGCATAACGGCTATGCGGATATTTTAGAGGAAGTGGGCGTATGAACGAGATAGCTCCCCTTTCTTCCGCCAAGGCGCAGGCGCTGGAAACCCGGCTGGAGGCTTTGGGCCGTCCGGCGGGTGCGTTTGCCCCGGCGCGGGCGAATGCGGCGGCGCGGCTGGCGGCGGTGGGGCTGCCGGGGGCGCGCGACGAGTATTGGCGCTTCACCCGCCCGCATCTGTTGAACGCGGCCCGCCCGGTGCAGACGCCGGTCGTGGCCCCGGTGGGCGGGGCGGCGCTGTTTGCGGACGTGGAGCGGTTGGAATATGCCTTCCCGGACGGGGTGTTTGATGCCGCGATGCGGGTGGGCGAGGTGCCGGAAGGGGTCGAGATCACCCGGCTGGCGGAAGCGGGCGAGGACCATTGGGCCGCGCCGCTTTACGGCACGCTGGAAGAAGCCGGGCAAAACCCGGTATCGCGTCCGCAGGCGATGTTGAACACGGCTTACGCCACCGACGGGCTGCTGGTGCGCGTCGCAGGCAAGGCGGCGCTGCCGCTGTCGCTGTTTTACCCGGCGGCGTCCGAGACCGGCGATGCGATGTTGCATAACGTCATTGTGCTGGAGGAAGGCGCGGAGCTGACACTGTTGGAAAACGGACCGGGCGGGGCGCGGATCAACAGCGTGACCGAGGTGTTTGTTGCCGATGGCGCGCGCTTCCATCATGTGCGCGCGCAGGGCCGGGCGAATGCCCGTCAGGCGGTGACGCATCTCTTTGCGCGGCTGGGAAAAGAAAGCGTTTTCAAGAGCTTCACCCTTAGCGTGAACGGCCAGATGACCCGCAACGAATGTGTGGTCGAGATGAATGGCGACGACGCGGTGGCCCATGTTGCCGGGGCGGCGCTTGGCGATGGGGCGCTCGGCAAGTTCCACCACGACGACACCGTGTTCATCACCCATGAGGGCCGCAATTGCGAGAGCCGGCAGGTGTTCAAGAAGGTGCTGCGCAACGGCGCGGTTGGCGTGTTTCAGGGCAAGATTTTGGTGAAGCAGTCGGCGCAGAAAACCGACGGCTATCAGAAATCGCAATCCCTGCTGCTCGACGGCGACAGCCAGTTTTTCGCCAAGCCGGAGCTGGAGATTTATGCCGATGATGTGGCCTGTTCGCACGGCTCGACCTCCGGCGCCATTGACGAAGAGGGGCTGTTTTACCTGCGTTCGCGCGGGGTGCCGACGGATATTGCCACCGACCTTCTGGTGCTGGCCTTTGTGGCCGATGCGCTGGAGGAGATCGAGGACGCAGAACTGGCGGAGCATATCCGCGCGCGGCTGGAGGACTGGCTCGCGGGGCGGCGCAAGGCGGGGCAAGATACGGGCGAATGAGCGTTACCCGCGATATTTTCCGGGCCTACCGGACGCCGCGGGCGGTGTATCGCGCGCGCGCGGGGTGTGAGGTGCGTGAGGATCGGGCGCTGGTCGTCTTGATGCTGGCCTGTGGCCTGATCTTTCTGGCGCAATGGCCCAGCGCGCTGCGGGCGACGCTGATCGACGACAGCGTGCCTTTTGAGGGACGCATCGCTGCCGCTATCCTGACCACGGTGCTGATCGGCCCGCTCATCGCCTATGCGGTCGGCACTTTCACCCATCTGATTGCCCGGCTGTTTGGCGGGCGCGGCTCGACCTACCGCGCCCGATTTGCCCTGTTCTGGGCGCTGCTCGCCGCCAGCCCGCTCTTTCTCCTGCGCGGGCTCGTGGCCGGGTTTTTCGGCGATCATCCGGTGAACCTCGCGGTGGCGCTTGTAAGCCTTGCCGCTTTCGCTGCGCTGTGGGCCGCGAATTTTGCCGAAGCGGAATGGGGAGAGGGGCTATGATCCCGGATTGGGGCACCTTGTTTGGCATGGCGCTGCAAACCGTGCCGGAGCCGCGCAAAGTCGCGCGTGACCTGTTCAATATGGGCTTTTCGCGGCGCGCTTTGTGGCTGGCGCTGGCGTTTTTGCTGGTGGCGATGACTTGGCTCGGGGTGATCGCCTCGATCCTGTTCCCGCCCGACCCGGCGCAGGTCGGCACGCTGTTGGCGGACCCGATCCGCAGCGGCTTGGTGGAAGCAGCCATCGCGGTGCTGTCGGTTTTCGGTATCTGGCGCATTGGCCGGGCCTTTGGCGGGCAGGGGCGGCTGGAAGATGTGCTGATGACTATGGTCTGGCTGCAATTCGTGCTGGCGGTGATGGAAATCGGTGTGCTGGCGCTGATGCTGTTCGCGCCGGGGCTGGCGGTGTTGCTGTGGATCATGGGCATTGTCATGTCGTTCTGGATCATGGCGCATTTCACCACCGAGGCGCATGGCTTCCGGTCGGCGGGGCTGGTTTTCGCGGTGATGATCAGCGTGATTTTGGGCGTGGCGATGGTGCTGTCTTTCATTCTGGTGCTGCTGGGCGTGGCGCCGCCGGTGGCGGGAGCGGGCTGATGGGGGCGAACTGGGATATTGCGGCGATCCGGGCGGAATTTCCGATCCTGTCGCGCGAGGTGAACGGTCATCCGCTGACCTATCTCGACAATGGCGCGTCGGCGCAGAAGCCGCGCGTGGTGCTGGAAGCGCTGGACCGGGCATACCGGCAGGAATATGCCAATGTTCACCGGGGGTTACACACGCTTTCCAACCTGTCCACCGACCGTTACGAGGCGGTGCGCGGCACGGTGGCGCGCTTTTTGGGCGCCGCGTCGGAGCGCGAGATCGTGCTCAATAGCGGGGCGACCGAGGGGATTAACCTTGTGGCCTATGGCTGGGCCGCGCCGCGCATGGGGCCGGGCGACGAGATCGTGCTGACCACGGCGGAGCATCACGCCAATATCGTGCCGTGGCACTTCCTGCGCGAGCGGCAGGGGGTGGTGCTGAAATGGGTTGACCCGGAGCCGGATGGTTCGATCGACCCGGCGAAGGTTCTGGCCGCCGTGACGGAGCGCACCAGGCTCATCGCCGTGACCCATTGTTCCAACGTGTTAGGCAGCGTGGTCGATATCCGCGCCATCGTTGCGGGCGCGGGCGGGGTGCCGGTGCTGGCGGACGGGTCGCAGGGGGCGGTGCATGGGCCGGTGGACGTCGCCGCGCTGGGGGTCGATTTTTACCCCATCACCGGCCACAAGCTCTACGGCCCCTCCGGCTCCGGCGCCATCTATATCCGCGCCGAACGCATGGCGGAAATGCAGCCCTTCATGGGCGGCGGCGACATGATTTCCGAGGTGACGAAAGAGGCGGTGAGTTACGCCGAGCCGCCGATGAAATTTGAAGCGGGCACGCCGGGGATTGCGGAAAGCATCGGTTTTGGCGCGGCGCTGGAATTTCTCATGCAGCTTGGGATGGAGAATGTCGCGGCCTATGAGGCGGGGTTGACGGCCTATGCGCGCGAGCGGCTTTCCGCGCTGAATTACCTGCAAATTCAAGGGGATGCGCCGGGGAAAGCGGCGATTTTTTCCATGGTGATGCAGGGCGCCCATGCGCATGACCTCTCGACCATCCTCGACAAAAAAGGCATCGCCGTGCGCGCGGGACACCATTGCGCCCAACCGCTGATGGCCCATCTCGGCGTTGGCGCCACGGCGCGCGCCTCGTTCGGGCTGTATAATACGCGCGAGGAGGTGGACCGGCTGGTCGAGGGGCTGGAGCTGTGTCACCGGCTGTTGGGGTAGGGGATCGCCCGGCGGCACCGCCGGGCTGCGCCTGCCTGCCCCCCGGCAGGCGCATTCAACGGATCAATCCACGGACAGGCCCGGAATTGTTCACAGCCTTTGCAAATGGCACCGCCAAGTCCTGCGCCTACCCAGGCAGGCGCAGCCCTCAGAGGTAATAAAAGAGGCAAGGAAGTCGCCTCAAGCGTCGTGCCGGATCAGGCCCAGCCCGCGCAGGTAAATGCCAATCCCGGTTTCCAGCAGATCCTCCGGCGGGAACGGGCTTTTCTGCCCCGGCGAGCCGCGGCCAAACAGTTCCACCACCCCGTGACTCATGGCCCAGATATGGGCCGACACCATGCGGGCGGGGGGGCGTTTTTCCGGCGCAATGCCCTTGGCCAGTTCCGTCGCCGCCTTCTCCAACACCCCCATGGCGCGCGAGGAGACCAGCGCCAGTTCCGGCGAATGGTTGACCGAAATGCCGCTTTCAAACATGGCGACGTAATGGCCGGGATATTTGCGCGCGAAAGCGAGATAGGCGCGCCCGGTGGCCTCGAAACTGGCCAGCGCCGAAGGCTGGCCCTTCTCGAAGGCGTATTCCATCAGGTCAGCGAAAATCTCGTAACCCTGCCGGCTGGCTTCCGCGATCAGGTCTTCGCGTCCGGCGAAATGGCGATAAACCGCCGCTGGCGTCACCCCCGCCGCTTTGGCCGCTTCCGACAGGGTGAAGCCGGTCGGGCCTTTCTGCTCGATCAGCACCAGCGCCGCATCGACCAGCGCTTGCCGCAAATTGCCGTGATGGTAGCCGCGTTTCTTAGCCATCCAGCATCTCCGGGAGCATCTCTGGCCCCCCGGTAATCTTCGGGTCCGGGGCGGTGCAAACAGCGGTGTCTTTGCCCGCGAAATCAATGCCTTGCAGCACAGACTTCATGGCCGCCAACCGCGCGCGGCGCTTGTCGTTGGAGCGGATGACGTGCCACGGGGTATGGGCGCGGTGCGAGCGCTCCAGCGTTTCGCCAATCGCTTCCGAATAGGCGTCCCAGCGCGCCAGCCCCTCAACGTCGATCCAGCTCAGTTTCCACTGTTTCATCGGGTCGCCCTCGCGGGCCAGAAAGCGGCGCAACTGCTCGGCGCGCGACACGTTGAGCCAGATTTTCACGAAGTGGATGCCCTCATCCGCCAGCATATCCTCAAATTCCGGCAATTGGCGGAAAAACGCCTCGCGCTGCGCCTCCGTGCAAAAGCCGAACACCTTTTCCACCACGCCGCGATTATACCACGACCGATCGAACAGCACGATTTCGCCCTTCGTCGGGAGTTGGCGCACATAGCGCTGGAAATACCACTCGCCCGCCTCGCGGTCCGACGGTTTGGGCAGGGCGACAACGCGCGCCACCCGTGGGTTCAGGTTCTCGCGAATGCGCTTGATGGTGCCACCTTTGCCCGCTGCATCGCGCCCCTCAAACAGCACCACAACCCGCTTGCTCGTCGCCTTCACATCCGCTTGCAGCTTGACCAGTTCGAGTTGCAACCGCGCCAGTTCCGCCTCATATTCCCGGCGCCCCATGCGCTTGGCGTAAGGGTAATCCGGCGCGAGAATTGCCTTGCGATCTGCGCCCGTAATGGCCGCGCGCACGTCTTGCGGCGCGTCCTCGGCATAGTAGCGGGAAATGGCACCGTCAAAGGGCAGATCGGCGGGCAGGGCAGTGGGCTGGCGCATAGATTTTCCTTTCCTACCTTGAAATATGGGGGTTTTTCGCCCCGCTTGCAATCGCCTCAGCCCTGGCCGATCTCGTTCAGGTCATAGGGCGTGGTCTGGTAAATCTCGTTGATCCAGTTGCCGTAGAGCAAATGCGCGTGGCTGCGCCAGCGGTTTTGCGGCGGTTTGGACGGGTCATCGTCGGGGTAGTAATTCATCGGCACGTTGATCGGCGTGCCATTGGCCACATCCCTGTCATATTCGCCCTTGAGCGTGCCGCTGTCATATTCGAAATGGTTGAAAATATACAGCGCGCGGTTGGCCTTGTCCTCGACCAGACAGGCGCCGGTTTCCTCCGAGCCGAGCAGGGGCACCAGCTCCGGGTGGGCGTCGATATCGGTCTGATGGATCTCGGTCCAGCGGCTCACCGGAATGACGAAATTATCGGAAAAACCGCGCAGATAGGGCGAGTTGGGCTTCAGGTTGCGCTGCGGGAAACAGCCAAACGCCTTATGCTCCAGCAGGTGTTTCTGGATGCCCCAATGGTGATGCAGCAACGCCATCCCGCCCCAGCAGACGCCGAAGGTCGAATGCACGTTGGTTTTGGCCCAGTCCATCAGCCCCACCAACTCGTCCCAATAGGTCACCTCCTCGAAGGGCAGGGTTTCAATCGGCGCGCCGGTGATAATCAGCCCGTCGAACTTGCGCGCTTTGACCGCGCTGAAGGGCTCATAGAAACGCCCGATATGGGCGGGCGAGGTGTTCTTGCTCTCATGCTCCGACATGCGGATCAGGGTCAGGTCGATCTGCAAAGGCGTGGCGCCGATCAGCCGGGCGAACTGGGTCTCGGTCTCGATCTTTTTCGGCATCAGGTTGACGAGGCCGATTTGCAGCGGGCGGATGTCCTGACGCGCCGCGCGGTTCTCGCCCATGACATAGACGCCTTCATCGCGCAGGGTCTGGCTGGCGGGCAGGTCGGAAGGGATTTTGATCGGCATTTCTGGCTCTTTTGGCTTTGTTTACATGCAGATAGACGCTTCAGGCGCGCGCGGCAAGGCTGGCTTCGATCAGCGCGTCGAACTCGGCGGGCGAGGCAACGCGGGCCATGTCCTCAGCAGGCACCGCCAGCCCCCAGTTGCGCGCCATATCGCGGTAAAGCGGCTGGCGATGCGCCAGCGCGCGGCCATAGGTGGCGGCCATGAAGTCGTCCGGGTCCACGTCGGTTTCCGCCACGCCCCGCTCGCGCAGATATTCGGCCCAATAGAAGCGCAGCAGGTCCGGCGCGTAATACATCGGTTTGGGCGCGGCAACGAAGCGGCGGATCAGCTCTTCCGTATGCGCCTCCGAGCCTTCGATCCACACCATCAGCGTGTGTTGCGACAGTAGCGACAGGATCGGGTCCGCCGGGTTGTTCGGGTCCACCACCTCACAGATCGACCCGCCGGTATCGCAGATGAAATTCGGGTAATCGTAGAGATCACGACCCCGTTCGATAAAGCGCGGCGTGTCCTTGAGCGCGCGCAATTCGGCCTCGCGATGCTCGTCCTGCCGGCGCATATATTCCTCGAACGGCAATCCCCCCTTCGCCGGATCGCCGGGCTTGCCGAGATAGGTCGACAGCGGCGCGAGGTTGTTGAAGGTGATGTTGGAGCCGATATGGATGCTGTCCGTGCGCAACAGGGCGCGCAGGAACGGCACTTTCATCGCTTCGCGCTTGAAATTATCGGTGATGTGTTCGCCCATATAGCGGGTGCCGATGCGGTAATCGACCGAGTAGTGAAACCACTGCCCGGAGGCGCGTAACATGTTGGAAATATGGGTCTTTCCCAAGCCGGACATGCCAAACAGCAACACCCGCTTCTGCTTCGCCGCGCGCCAGTCCGCCGCCGTCTGATAAATCACGCCTGCCTCCGTTTTACCCGCCTCCGCTTGCCATGTAGCATTTTCGCGCCGCCGGTCAAAGGGGCGTGTCGGGGAAGGCGCGCCGCCCCCCGTGACGCGGCGGGATATGTCGGGTAAAATGCGGGCAAACGGGAGGACTACATGGCTGAAAACAGCACAGAAACCGGCCGCAGGCTTTCGGAAAGGCTCAATCCAGGCATGGAGGCGGCGCTGGAGGCGCGGTATGGGCATTTGCTGCCGGGCATGGCGGAGGGGGTGGTGGATTTCGCCTATGGTCGGCAATATGCCCGCCCCGGCCTGCCACTGCGCGAGCGCTACATCGCCACCATCGCCGCCCTGACCGCGCTAGGCGGGCAGACCGGGCCACAACTCAAGGTCAATATCGCCGGCGGGCGCAAGGCGGGACTGAGCCGCGAGGAAATCGCGGAAGTGATCTGGCAAATGTCGCTCTACGGCGGATTTCCCGCCGCCATCAACGCCCTGAACGCCGCATTGGAGGTGTTCGAGGCGGAGGAGGGCAACGGCAATTGAACCCGGTACCAGCCTTTTCCTTCAGCCAGCAGAAGCCTGAAAACCGCCCCCCTTCTTCTTAGCGCAAATACTCCGGGGAGTCTGAGGGGCTGGCCCCTCAGCCCCGCCCCATCCACCGCAGATCAGCCGGTAATTTTATGCAAAATCCGCGCCCAACTGCGCATTCCCTTATGGAAGCTTTCGAGATCGTATTTCTCGTTCGGTGAGTGGATCTGATCGTCGTCACGCGCAAAGCCGACCAACATCGCTTCCATGCCCAAAATCGTCTTGAAATACCCTGCCACCGGGATCGACCCGCCCATGCCGATAAAGGCCGCTTCCTTGCCCCATTCTTCTGACAAGGCCCGCCGGGCAGCTTCGAATTGCGGCAAGTCGGTGGACATGTGGCTCGCCGGGTCGCCATGCCCGTTCAGGCTCTCGACCGTCACATCCTCCGGCAAACGCGCCTTTACATGCGCCATGAAAGCCTCGTGGATCGCTGCCGGGTCCTGCGTGCCGACCAGCCGGAAGGAAATCTTGGCCGAGGCTTTCGAGGGCAACACAGTCTTGAAACCATCGCCGGTATAGCCGCCGGTAATGCCGTTCACTTCGCAGGTCGGGCGCGCCCAAAGCTGCTCCAGCGCGCCGCGCCCGCGCTCGCCCGCCAGCTTGGACAACCCGACTTCGCCAAGAAACGCCTTCTCGTCAAAGCCCAGCCCTTCCCATTGCGCGCGCAGGTCATCGGAAATCTCCGGCACCCCGTCGTAAAATCCTTCCAGCGTCACCCGCCCGTCCGCGTCGTGCAGATCAGAAATGATGCGGCTCAACACCCGGATCGGGTTGATCGCCGCACCACCATAGGAACCGGAATGCAGGTCGCGGTCTGGGCCGGTCAGCACGATTTCTTCCGCCAGCATGCCGCGCAGCTGGGTAGCGATGGCGGGGGTTTTCGGATCAAACATGCCAGTGTCGCAGATCAGCGCCAGATCGGCGGTCAACTCGCCCGCATTCTCGCGCATGAACGGCACCAGCGAAGGCGAGCCGCTTTCCTCTTCGCCTTCAAAAAACAGCGTGATCCGGCAGGGAAGCTCTCCATCGACCGCGATAATCGCCCGCAGCGCCTCGACAAAGGTCATCAGCTGCCCCTTGTCGTCCGACGCGCCGCGCGCCCGGATGCGCTTGCCGGTCGGGCCTTCGTCGATGAACGGCTCGAACGGGTCGTGGTCCCAAAGCTCCAGCGGATCGACCGGCTGCACGTCGTAATGGCCATAGAACAGCAGATGCGGCACATCATCACCTTCCGGCCCGCCATGCGCCACCACCATCGGATGCCCCGGTGTCACCCGCTTTTCCGCGGCAAAGCCCAAGCCCTTGAGGTCCGCCACCAGCCAATCCGCCGCCGCGTCCACATCCTGCGCAAAGGCCGGGTCGGTGGAGATCGACTTGATGCGCAACAGTTCGTGCAAACGGGCAAGGGCGGGATCAAGATCGGCGTCGATACGGGCAAGAATGGCGTCTAACTGCATGGGGGTCCTCGTGTGGCAGGATGAATTGCGGCGAGCCTAGCCCAGTCGGCGCCGCTTGACCAGAGCCGGGCCCGCCGGTTCCTCCACCGGCTTAGGCGGCGCTTTTTCGCTGGTGCCTTGGTGTCGGGCCTTTTATGCGCGGCCAAAAGTGCTTAGGTTCCCCTGAAGAATAAAGCAGGAGAGATTTCATGCGGATTTTTGGCGCTGTATTTGGCACTGTATTGGCCGGGGCATTGACGCTGGCGGGCGCAGCAGGGGCGGGCCCGGTTTCCAGCCCGGATGCGCGCGAGCAGCTTTTCGGGCAGGAAATGATCCTGCACCCGGCGGACTTGTCGATGTTTTCCGACAAATTGCGGGCGCATTACAAGAAAGTGACCTCCGGCATGGCCGCCAGGACCTTCCTTGCGCAGGCAAAACTGTCCGGCATCGGCTATTACGGTGCCATCGCCGTGCCACTGACCTCCGAGCCCTCGCTCGAAACCCTGACCATTGGCGGCAATGCCCACAGCCCCGGCGCCGCGGCGGCGGTGGTGACCGGGCAATGCGAAAAGGCGGCGGGGGAGAAGTGTCAGGTCGTGGCCTACCTGTTGCCCGCAGGCTATGCCAAACGTGGCCTGACCCTGTCGATGGCGGCAACCGCGGCGTTTGGCAAATCCTTCTCCGATAACGTGGTGCCGCGCTACCTGGCCTATTCCCCGGCGACCGCCGCGTTTGCCGTGGTCAAGGGCAAGGGCGCGGACCGGGTGGCGATTGACACCTGCAACAAGGATACGGGCGGACGGCGCGATTGCGTGATTGCGATTGCGGACGAATGATCCACGCTGTCGGGCTGTAAAGCTTCCGAGGCCGTAAAACAGGGCCGCGTCCGGGCTGGGCGCGGCCTTTTTGCCGGGATGTAAAAACCTGCGAATGATTCTAAAACAGAGCAAAATACTCGGGTTTTTGGCATTGGGTCTAATCCGACAAAATCACCCTATTTATCATTAAAAACAATATCTTACAGGTCACTATTAAGGTGGCGTGTAAAGTGTAAATTTTTTCACATCCGCGACATTCTGTAACAGGTTTTTCGCTGCGTTGCGTGGCCAAATCGGCTATAAAGGCGGAAGCCAAACACGTGGGAGGGACACGCGTGAATTATGAAGCCAAACTGGATACCGCGCTGCAACGCTTGCATGATGAGGGGCGCTACCGCGTCTTTATCGAGGTGGAGCGCCAACGCGGGCAGTTCCCTCACGCCATATGGAAGCGCGAAGATGGCGTTGAGGCGCCGGTAACCATCTGGTGCGGCAACGATTATCTCGGCATGGGGCAGCACCCGGAGGTTCTGGCCGCCATGCACGAGGCGCTGGAGGCGACGGGCGCCGGGTCCGGCGGCACGCGCAACATTTCGGGCACCACCGTCTATCACAAGCGTCTGGAGCGCGAATTGGCGGATCTGCACCGCAAGGAAGCGGCGCTGCTCTTTACCTCCGCCTATGTGGCCAATGACGCAACACTGTCGACCCTGCCGCAGCTTTTCCCCGGCCTGATCATCTATTCCGACGCGCTGAACCACGCCTCCATGATCGAAGGCATTCGCCGTAATGGGGGCGAAAAGCGGATTTTCCGGCATAATGACATGGCGCATCTGCGCGAATTGCTGGCCGCCGACGACCCGGAAGCGCCGAAGCTGATCGCCTTTGAGAGCGTGTATTCGATGGATGGCGATGTGGGCAAGATTGCCGAGATTTGTGATCTGGCCGAGGAATTTGGCGCGCTGACCTATCTCGACGAGGTGCATGCGGTTGGTATGTATGGGCCGCGCGGCGGCGGCATTGCCGAGCGCGACGGGCTGATGGGCCGGGTGGACATGATCAACGGCACGCTGGGCAAGGCCTATGGTGTGATGGGCGGCTATGTCGCCACCAGTGCCAAGATGGCCGACGCCATTCGCTCCTATGCGCCGGGCTTTATTTTCACCACCTCTTTGTCGCCGGTGATTGCGGCGGGGGCGGCGGCGTCGGTGGCGTTTCTGAAAGGGCCGGGCGGGCAGGTGTTGCGCGAGCGGCATCAGGCGCAGGCGGCCATTCTGAAGTTGCGGCTGAAGGGGCTGGGCATGCCGGTGATTGACCATGGCACCCATATCGTGCCGGTGATCGTGGGCGATCCGGTGCATACCAAGCAGCTTTCCGATATGCTGCTTGAGCAGTTCGGCATTTATGTGCAGCCGATCAATTACCCGACCGTGCCGCGCGGTACCGAGCGTTTGCGGTTTACGCCCTCGCCGCTGCATGGCGGGGCGGAGATGGAACATCTGGTGCAGGCGATGGATGCGCTTTGGGCACAGTGCGAGATCAACCGCGCCGAGATGGCGGGATAAGTTTTGTTTTTTTGCAGCTTTCGGGCCCGCCGGTTCCCGGCGGGGTTTGAGTATTTGTGCTAAGAAGAAGGGGGCGTCGGGGCCGGGTTACTCCGCGTCCAGTGACTCCCAGGTGTAGAGCGGTTTCCAGTAGCTTTGGTCATCGCGCACTTTGTAGCGGCGCCCGCAGGCTGTGCAGCGGAGTTCCCACTCGGTGTAGTAGTGCTTGGGCCAGACTACTCGTGAGGTGATTTCGAGGGGCGTGCGCTCGACCATGGTTTCGGGCGAAATATCCGGCAGGCGACCGATCTCGCAGGGGCAGAATGTGGTCATGGGGGTGTCTCCGGGGGTGTTCCTGGGATATGCGATTCTACCACAGATTTTGTGTCGTGTGGATCACAAATATCGTTACAAGATGCAGCGCGCGTTTCCTGCCATTCGCAAGCACTATTGGGGCCAGCGGTTTTGGGGCAGGCGTATTTCTCAACTATAGCCAAACGACACAATTCTGATTGTGCCTTTTGGTTATTTGTCTCTGATTTTGCGCTGATGCTTCGTAGATTTTGGATCAAAATCTACTCCCGTCAGCTATACCAACGGCGCCTTCATCGAGGACATTCAGCATCGGGGAAACCAGATCGCTGATCCTGTCGGCGCTAGCCGGTCGCCGGTCAGTGTTTATCCCAAGAAGAGGGGGCGGCGGGTGTTGGTGAGGCCGGGGTTTGGCGGCGTTTCGGGTGTGTTGCTTAACCCGTCAGATCGGACGGTCATGTGCCGTTGGCTGGGGGGAAGGGGATCAGTTTTGGAATGTGATGCGCAAAACCTGAATCCCTTGACGCCGCCTGAAATCAAGGATTTCGGGTGGGTTAAGCGACGCTCTGGTCCAAGGTGTTTCGTCAGGCGCGCCTATTGAAACGCGTTGCTTTTGTGGTCGCATTCGGTTGAGTGCGCCCATACCTGCCCGCAGCTTTATTTTCCCCGCCGGCGATATAGAAATTCATTCACCGCCGGGCGCACCGATTGTTCGCCCGCGTCGCGCGCCGTGTCGATGACTTTGCGCAATTCGGATAGATTTGTTCGTCTTATCAAGTGTTTAACCGGGCCAATGGAGGCGGGGCGCATGGAGAGTTTGCGCATACCGATGGCGGCGAAACAGGCGGCTTCCACCGGGCGCCCCGCATCCTCGCCGCAGTAAGAGACCGGGGTATTGGCCGCATCGCAGCGCGCGATGATTTGTTCAATCACGTTGAGAAACGAGGTGTTCAGCGTGTCGTAGCGCCGCCGGACGCGCTCGTTTTCGCGGTCGGCGGCATAGAAAAACTGCTTCAGGTCGTTGCCGCCGATGGAGATGAAATCCGCCTCCTCGAAGAAGGGGCGCGGGGCGAAGACCATCGAGGGGGTTTCCAGCATGGCGCCGACCTCGACATCTTTTGGCAGGATATGGCCCAGCCGCCGCTCTTTTTCCAGCTCGTTCATCAGGATTTCGCGCGCGTCGCGGAACTCCTGCAACTGCGCGATGAAGGGGAACATGACCGACAGGCGGCGCCCGGCGGCAGCCCGGATCAGCGCCTGCAACTGCATCCGCATGACGCCCGGCTTGTCCAGCCCGACCCGGATGGCGCGCCAGCCCAGAGCCGGGTTTGGCTCGTCGGTCGGCTTCATATAGGGCAGCACCTTGTCGGAGCCGATATCGAGGGTGCGAAACACCACGCGCTTGTCGTCCGCCCGGTCCAGCACCCGCGAATAGAGCGCTGCCAGCTCGCCGCGTTTCGGCACCTGACTGACGGTAAGGAACTGCAATTCGGTGCGGAAAAGGCCGACCCCCGCTGCACCAGAGGTTTCGAGCGAAGGCAGGTCCGCCATCAGCCCCGCATTCATCGACAATTCGACCGTTACCCCGTCGGGGCTTTGGGCCGGTTTGTCGCGTAGCGAAACGTAGCGTTCCTGCGCGGCCGCTTCCATCGCCATCTTGTCGCGGAAGGCCGCCACCACGCTTTCTTCCGGCCGCAGATGCACCGTGCCGTGTTCGCTGTCGATCAGCACGAGGTCGCCGTTCAGTGCTTCGGCCGTGATCGGGCCGGCATGGACGATGAGCGGGACGGAAAAGGCGCGCGCGACCACGGCGGCGTGGCTGGCGACGGAGCCTTCTTCGAGCACGATCCCCTTGATATTCCTGCCATATTCCAGAAGCTCCGCTGGTCCGATATTGTTGGCTACGATGACCGGATCGGCGGGCATTTCGGCGCCGGAATTGTCGCCACCCTGTCCGGTCAGGATGCGCAACAGGCGGTTGGACAGGTCGTCGAGGTCGTGCAGACGCTCGCGCAGATAGGGGTCGGGCACCTGATCCATACGGGCGCGGGTGGTGGATTGTTCCTTTTCCACCGCGGCGGCGGCGGAGAGGCCGGAGGCAATATCGGCCTCCATGCGCCGCATCCAACCCTTGGAATTGGCGAACATGCGGTAGGCTTCCAGCACCTGCATCTGTTCTTTGTCGGCGGTGGAGGCGGTGGCCAGCAATTCGTCGACGGAAACGCGCAGGGTTTCGACCGCGTCGGTCAGTTTGGCCAGTTCCTCCGCCGGGTCGTCGGCGATCGGGTTGGTGACGACGACGCGCGGTTCGTGCAGCCAGACATGGCCCATCGCGGCGCCTTCCTGCCCGATGCTGCCGGTGAAGCTGACCGGGTGCTGGTGCGGGGCGGAGAGGGCGGCGCCTTCGCCGACGAATGCGCCCAGTTCGGCCATTTCCGCCAGCACCATGGCGACGATTTCCATCGCGTAGACCGAATCATCGGAGCAGGGGCGGGCTTCGCGTGACTGCACCACCAGCACGCCGAGGGTTTCGCCCAGCCGCTGGATCGGCACGCCGAGGAAAGCGGGGAAGACCTCTTCGCCGGTCTCTGCCATGAAGCGAAAGCCGCGTTCAGACGGGGCGTCGGCGGAGTTGATCACCTGTTTTGAGCGCGCGACCCGGCCGACCAGCCCTTCGCCGATGCGCAGCCGTGTCTGATGCACCGCTTCTTTGTTCAGGCCTTCTGTGGCGCATAATTCAAGGGTTTCCGCGTCGCGGAACAGATAGATGGAACAAACCTCACGGCCTGTTGCCTCCGTGATCAGTTCCGTTACCCGGTCGAGCCGTTCCTGCCCTGCGCTGTCGCCCGCGAGAGCCTCGCGCAACTTGCCCAGCAAGGCGCGAGAATCGCTGTGTTGGCCGTTCGCCATGCCCTGTCCTTTTTGTTGTTCCCTGCAATGTAGGCAGCTTTGTCGCGTCTGCCAATTCTTTCGCGGGGGTAAGCGGGATTTTTGGCGGTTTTGCGGCTACGCATGAAAAAAAGGCAGGGACTCCTGCCCCTGCCGCGCCAATCGGTTACAGATATTGGCGGCGTTTGCCGCCTATCCCGCCTTGTCTAATTCGAAAGCGTCGTGCAAAGCCTGCACCGCGAGTTCCATGTATTTGCGGTCGATCAGCACGGAGATCTTGATTTCCGAGGTGGTGATGACCTTGATGTTGATGCCCTCATCGGACAGCACCTGGAACATGCGCGCCGCGATCCCGGCCTGTGAGCGCATGCCGATGCCGACGATGGACACCTTGGCCACATCCTTGTCCGCCACCAGATCGTGATAGTTGATCTCGCCGCTTTCCTGCGCTTCCGCCAGCGCCTTTTGGGCCCGCGCGACCTGATCGACCGGGCAGGAGAAGGTCATGTCCGTGCGGCCCTCTTCCGAGATGTTCTGCACGATCATGTCCACATTGACGCCCGCATGGGCCAGTGGGTTGAAGATGGCGGAGGCGATGCCGGGGCGGTCCGCCACCGAAATCAGGGTCATCTTGGCTTCGTCGCGGCTATAGGCCACGCCGGATACAACATTCTTTTCCACGATTTCCTCCTCGTCGCAGACCAACGTGCCTGCATTGGGGTCATATTCTTCGAAGCTGGAAAGCACCCGGAGCTTCACCTTGTAGCGCATGGCCAGTTCGACCGAGCGGGTTTGCAACACCTTGGCGCCGAGGGAGGCCAGCTCCAGCATCTCCTCGAAAGCGATCTTGTCGAGCTTGCGGGCCTTGTCGGTGATGCGCGGGTCGGTGGTGTAAACCCCGTCCACATCGGTATAAATATCGCAGCGCTCGGCGTCGAAAGCGGCGGCGAAGGCGACGGCGGTGGTGTCCGATCCGCCGCGGCCCAGCGTGGCGATCCGCCCGTCCGGCGTCACCCCCTGAAACCCCGCGACGACGGCAACCTTCATGCCCTCGGCGAATTTCTCGTTGATATTGGCGTTGGGGATTTCCTCGATCCGTGCGGCGGCATGGGCGTCGTTGGTCCTGACCGGCACCTGCCAGCCCTGCCAGCTGCGCGCCGCAATGCCCATTTCCTGCAAGCGCAGCGCCATCAGCCCGGCGGTGACATTCTCGCCGGAACTGACCACCGCGTCATATTCGCGCGCATCGTAAAGCGGCGAGGTCTCTTCAACCCAGCCCACCAATTCATTGGTCCGGCCCGACATGGCGGAGACAATGACAATCACGTCATAGCCATTGGCCACCTCGCGCGCCACCCGCTTGGCCGCGCGCGCGATCCGATCCAGATTGGCGACCGAAGTGCCGCCGAATTTCATCACCAAAACGGGCATTTTGCCTTCTCCCGGCTTTGTTCGGGGACTTGTAGGCGCGTGGGGAAGCGAGGGCAAGAGGGCAGGGCAGGCGGCTGACCCTTTTCGTGCAAAGTGACGTCCGGTTTTGTTCGGAAATTGCGCGCAAAGGGGGAAGATGTGTCGCGTTGTTGCCCGGAGCGGGGTATCGGTAGGGGACAGGGCGCAGGTCAGGGGGAACGGACGATGGTCGAATGGGGATCGGTGAAGCTGCCGGAGTTGGAGTATCGGCAACGAGATAGGGACCCGGCGAAGAGCCACCCGGAGCCGGGCTTGGTGCATCTTCCTACGGGGCTGCGTATGGATTGGGCCATCGAGCGCTTCCAAAATCGGGGCGAGTGGCGGGAGTACATGATTTATTCCCCACCGGGCGAAGACTGGCAGCTCCGGTTAAGGGTCTTTGGCTGGATTCTCCTACACAGGCGTATCGAAAAGCATCTGGGTTTAGGGTTCATGGATTTGTCGTATAGAGAAGGCCGAAAGTTGGAGCCAGAGTTTCTGCGAAAATTCGGGCAGGAATATGTATGCGATGAGATTATCCCGGAGCCGGGGTCTGTAATGCCCGACTGGACCGAAGAACGGCGTGATGCGGTTGTGATGTTGCTGTTCTGGCAGTTGGAAGCGGACGCATCAGCCACCAGTCGCAAGGATCCGTACCCGTCCAAGATAGAATTTATGAAAGATGTGCCTGAGCTATTTGTCGGCACATACCGCAACCCGGCCTGGGAGCGTCTTTGATTAAGGAGTTGTTTTGATGAATTACTTGGAAGCGGTTCCAAACCCATTGGAGGGCCAGCTTGCCCAGTTCATGGGGGGTGCATTTGACGCATCTGCTTTTCTGGATTGGGTTGGCGACCTGCGCCTGCACCCGATCATCGGGCGTCTGGTAGACAAGGAGACGCTGGAAAAAATGGGCGCATCGGAAGACAAAGAGAAAGGCTGAAGCAATGCGTGATCTTAATGCCATGCTGGAATATGCCATGGATCCTGTAACAGGTTCTGAGCTGAATTATCATGGTTTTGACACCAGCAAGGAAGGTG
>PDWI01002207.1_pt1 | contig 29637 bp, 26 predicted proteins | sample 1430891 | NCBI WGS metagenome assembly PDWI01 (sample SAMN01162508, study PRJNA174530) | Oral metagenome, whole genome shotgun sequencing project. | biome: Marine environment; feature: Marine mammal; material: Swab sample of the gingival sulcus; isolation source: swab sample of gingival sulcus... | reverse complement strand
GCTTCTATGCCTAAGGGTGCACTCATCTCTACCTTGCCACCTTCATTGAGTGTACTAGTCTAACTCAATAAACCTATCATACAAGGGTGGATGGAGCGATAGCGATATACACCTTTATTGGCTGGCACTTGATTTCGTTACTTAATATTTTACCGAAGCCAATAAACCATTTATTTTTTTCTGGGAATTGAATATCTGCAAGCGGTGGATATCGCTCGTACCTCGCTTCTTCCACCCTACATGAACTGACAAAATATTTCCGTTGTAATGGCTAGTTAGCTTTTCTATGATTTTACTAAAGTAAAAATTCTAAAGCAGCCTTTCTAAATTTAGGCTGAGTCAGTGCATTAAAGTGATTGCAATCGGGAATGCTGATAGCTTGGCTATCGGGGATTAACTGGCTCAGTTCAAAAGGCGAACCACCGACGTCGTCACTGTCGCCAACAATTACAAGTGTTTTTGCTGAAATACTTGCCAGCTTTTCCGTCGTAATGGCTTGGCGAGAAGATAAAATACAGTGAGCCAAGGCGGTTAAATCATTGTTGCCCAATTCGGCAAGGCGACGAAATCGTCTGGCACCTCGATGTTTTACCTCGCGAATATTTGATGCCAATAGTGCGTCTGCAATCGGTTGTGGGTTTCCTGTGCCGTTTTTTAAATTAATTCCCATGCCACCTAAAATCAGTTTGTTGACTAAATTGGGGTGTTCTATGGCGACAAAGGCTGACATTCTCGCCCCCATGGAATAGCCGACAAAATCTGCTTGTTCTATGCCCATTTCTTTTAATAGGGCGACGCTATCTGTCATCATAATATCAGAAGGATAAAAGCGACTGTCGTAAGGTTTTTCGCTGTGACCATGACCTCTGGCATCAAATGCGAGTACGCGTCTGCCAGCTTGGGTGAATTGTTTTATCCAGCCACTTTCTAGCCAATTATTTTCAGCACTGGCGGTAAAGCCGTGTAGCATAACCACAGGGATAGATGACGATGCTTGCTCATTATCCAAATAAGATAGTGTAAGTCCATCGTGAGAAAAATACTTTCTAACTAGGTGAAAGTCCATTTTGGTACCGTCATTCTGATACGTTGTGATTGCCATAGAATTTCCTTGGTTTTTGATTTTTTGTGTTGTGAGCGTTGGGGCTAGTCTCTGTGAGTAATGATTTTATCGTTATGAAATTCAATAATCCGACTGGGCTTTTCTTCTCCACCTAGAGGCGCATCAATGAAACTATCAATGCCATTAGGGAAAGTTTTTTTTGCCTCGTGAATGTTGGCAACAGGTGCTTGACCGCTAATATTCGCACTGGTTGAAACCAAAGCCGTCTGAGTTAATTCACACAAAGCTCGAATAACGGGATTGGCACTAAAACGAACCGCGATTTTCTGATGATTGCCGCGCAAGTAATTTGGGTAATCAGGCGAAATTGGCAATAGACAAGTGACAAAAGCAGGCCAAATATTGCGGAGTTGTTCTTTGTGAAAATCATCTAGCAAAACGTAAGGCACTAGCTGGGAATAATCGCTAATTACTAAAATAACGCCTTTATCAGCAGGACGTTGTTTGATTGCCAAAAGCTTTTCAAAAGCTTTCTCAGACTGCGGATGACAACCTAATCCCCAAACCGCCTCGGTTGGGTAACAGATAATGCCATCGTGGTGAATACAATCTTGAATTTGCTGCTGCTGATTTTTATCGATACCGAGCTGTTCGCACAAGAGAGAAAGTTCTTTTTGAGTATTTGTGTGCTGAGAGGCTTTATGCATGGTTTTGATGTGTTTCAGTTTTTGGGAACATGAAATGAATGAACGATGATTGTCTCATTCTTCATTCTTTCGTTGGATTTTCGGTTCTTTGCGATTTTTTTTGAGCTTTTGCGAGCTGCTTTTGCAGTTTTTTCTCTTTGCGAATGTGACTAGGTTTTTTGGGGTAAACAGCAGGCTCTCCTTCGGGGCGAGTTTTAAAGCGGCGATGCACCCAATAATATTGCTCCTCATAGCCATTCATTAATTGTTCAATCGCTTGATTCATGGCGGTAGCAGCTTGGATATCATTCAGTCCTTCAATGTTGATTTCAGGCAAATATCGAACAATAAATTGTCCGCTAGCTTCATCTCGCAATCCTGCGACTGGAATCACCGCTGCTCCCGTTTTTTTTGCAATTTTGGCATAGTAGGTCAGCGTGTAGGCTTGCATTTGGTAAAAGGGGGCAAAAACAGATACCCCGTTGCTACCAAAGTCTTGGTCGCTACCGTACCAAACGCATTTTCCCGCTTTGAGTTTGGCAAAGACTTCTCGCAGCTGCGTATGTTCGATAACACCAGGGCAGTTTCTCAATCGACCGCGTAAAACGATATAATCCAATACAGCACTTTTGGCTTTGCGATACATAAAATAGGTGTCGTAGCGATTGTTGAGCAGTGGTGCACCAAAATCTAGCCCTGTCGTATGTACGCCCAAAAATAAAACGCCACGACCCTCTGATAAGGCTTTGTCGGCATCTTCATAACCGACGTGCTTAACGCGTCCTGAGAAATGCGTTGGCGGTAAAAACCAGCCCATTGCCATTTCAAAAATACCTTTCCCCAACGAAAGGACATGGTTTTGGTAAATGTTTTGCCAATTTTTCTCACTATTTTCAAAGCATAAGCGAATGTTGGTTTTTGCAACTAACATGCGATAAGGCATGAGCTTTTCCATGAGTTTGCCCAAGTGATTACCTAACTTCATTAGCCACTGATAGGGCAGGCATTTAACCAATAAATATAACAACCCAGCGAGCAGCCAACTAGGTAAATACTTTGGGTGTAAAAGTTTTTTGGGGAAAGTCGTTTTCATGCGGCTTATTTTATCCTTTTGTGGGATGTATCGAAAGTAAATATTAGAAAAAGCCAAGTGTTCTCGATGCTATAGTAGAATAACTTAACTTTTGCTAAGGCGTTATGCCGTCTCGCCGTATTAGCTGTACTATCTTCGACGGCAAACCTTGTATCAAAAGTTAATTTATTCCACTATATCGTTTTGAAAATTGATTTTTTGTGCATTTTTTGCGTTTTGGTACCGTCATTCTGTGGTTTATTGGTTGTGGTGATATCGTTGCAATAATGTTAGGATACGAGCATTCCGTAATCAAATATAATCATCATAAATTAAAAGAGGTAATTATGACTTTTTCTCGAAAAACAGCCAATGGTTTGGCATCATTAACCTGTTTTGTCAGTATTGCGATTGCTTATTTTTACATGGAGCGTTATTTGGTGCTAACACCTTGTCCACTGTGCTACGCACAGCGTATTGCGTTTGCCATACTGGGGTTGTTTTTCTTTGTGGCATTTTTGTTTCCTGGTCACGGGTTGAAGGCGAAATTACAGGGCTTCTGGTTATTGCTTTTAGCAGTCGGCGGTTCAGCATTATCTATTCGTCATTTATATTTACAGCAACAGCCAAAAACGGTGGTGTCGACTTGTGGACAGGACTTTTATGGCTTAGTTGAAAACACGCCTTTTGCAGAAACGGTACAAACGATGATTACAGGCAGTGGTGATTGCGGTGTGGTTTTGTGGCGTTTTTTAGGGCTGAGTATTCCTGGTTGGGCATTAGTTGCTTTTGTTGGCTTAGGTATTTGGGCGGTTGTTTTTAATATTATTCGTTCAAATTAATAAAATAGTTGTGTGACTTATTACTAGAGGAAGCTCTGCAAAATGTAGGTTTTGCAGCGTTTCCTGGAAAGTAATTGGAATCACGATGGATTGAAATAGGAAAGGGGAGATTTAATGACTTTAGCATATGCATGTATTTTTGTTTTGGTTTTTGTACCTTGGGTTTGTGCCAGCTATGGCAAGTGGATAGCAGGGTTTGATGGGAAGGCAGATAATCTCAATCCTCGTGAGTTTATGCAAAAACAAGAAGGTAAAGCGTCGAGAGCAAATGCCGCTCAGATGAATAGTTATGAGATTTTCCCAGTATTTGTTGCGATGGTAATTATTGCCCACCTAACGGGGAATGCCGCTCAAGCGATGATTGATTTTTGGGCAGTGGTTTTTGTGTTGAGTCGTATTATGTATTGCTATTGCTATATTAAAGGGTTGGCGACTTTGCGTAGTTTGGTTTGGGGTATTGGTTTGGTCGCCATTATTGCCTTATTTGTTATTGCTATTTAGACTTTGTCGATGAACAACATGCAAAAGCCAATTTTGATTATCTACACGGGCGGCACGATTGGCATGGAAAAGGCCGCCGATGGCACGTATTATCCGACAGGTGGATTTGAAGCACTGGCTAAAAAGACCATCGCTCCAGCTATTTGGCAGCAAATGCCTGAACACGAGTATTTAGAAATAAACCCTGCAATCGATAGTGCCGATATGACACCAAACCATTGGCAACTCATTGCTGAGAAAATTATTCAACACTATGAAAATTATTCGGGATTTATTGTTTTGCACGGAACGGACACCATGGCTTATACCGCTTCGATGTTGTCTTTTTTATTGGGTGATTTGGATAAAACCGTCATTCTGACAGGTTCGCAAATTCCTCTTACAGAACCGTGCAGCGATGGTGCCAATAACCTATTGGTGGCTTTGCAGATGATTGAGCAAAGTTGTATTCCAGAGGTTTGTATTTATTTCGCCAATCAGCTGTTCAGAGGTAATCGAGCAACAAAAATTTCAACCAGTGCCATGATTGCCTTTGAATCGACTAATTATCCGATTTTAGGGGCGTTTGAAAACCAGTTGAAAATTTTTCATTCTCGCAGTTGGCCGGCAAAATCGCCCAATTTTGATTTGCCCATACTGACAGAAGGTTTGGTGGCAGTAATTTATTTAACGCCAGGTATGCCTTCAGGCATTTTACAAGCAGCTATTTCGGGCAAGGCAAAAGGCTTGGTTTTAGTTTCTTACGGTGCGGGCAATGTCCCTGTTAGTGACAAAGGTTTGATGGAAAACTTGCAGTTGGCTAATCAAAAAGGTGTGGTGATGCTCAATGTTTCTCAATGCTCTGGTGGCCACGTCAGTATGAGTTATGTAGCGTCAAAACCGCTACAATCCGCAGGTGTGATTAGTGGTGAAGATATGACGATTGAGGCGGCTGTGACTAAGCTTTATTATTTGTTGGCCAAATATGGTTCGGACATTGAAAGGATAAAATCACAGTTATTGGTGAATTTACGCGGTGAATTAACTATATAGTAAGGCCAATTAATTCCTGGTACAGCGTTACATCGTCTCGCCGTATTAGCTATACTGTTTTCGACAATGTGCCTTGTACCAGAAATTAATTGACCTCACTATAGCAAAATAATTTAAAACTGGTTACAGTGTTATGCCTCTTCACCGCAATACGGTTACCACTTTCGACAGAAAGCCTTGTGCCAATGATTAATTTACTCTGCCATACCTAGTCAGTTGATAAAATAATTGCCTTTGACAATAAGTTTGGCAGTGACTGTTTTTATGTACTTATAAGCTTATGTGAAAAGCGATATTAGTCTGGAAATTTGTGAGAAAATTTGTTTTAATTATGCTTTATAGTCGAATTGCTTGATTTTTACTGTGGCGTTGTGTTTTATCTTTAGACGAACGCTGTAGTGATTATTTTTTATGTGACTATTCTGATTAATTTGGATTAGTTATCAAGTTAAAACCACCTAGTCTAACATATTGTGTTAGTACGCCACTTGAGTAAAAAGTATGTCAAATAAATACAATGCAGCAGATTTAGATATTTTAAAAGGGTTAGAGCCAGTTCAAGTGCGTCCAGGTATGTATACCGACACGACTCGCCCAAATCATTTGGCACAAGAAGTTATCGATAACAGTATTGATGAAGCTCAAGCAGGTCATGCGACTCGCGTTTGTGTCGTTTTACACGACGATGGTTCGCTCTCTGTTGCTGATGACGGACGCGGAATGCCGGTTGATATTCACCCTGAGGAAGGTATTTCAGGTGTGGAGCTGATTTTGTCGAAGCTGCATGCTGGCGGAAAGTTCAATAGTAAAAACTACCAGTACTCTGGTGGGCTTCACGGCGTGGGGATATCTGTCGTTAACGCATTGTCTAAACGTCTAGAAGTCGAGGTGCGTCGAGATGGTCTGATTCATGAGATTGCCTTTGAAAATGGCGTTAAGACAAAAGATTTAACGGTGACGGGGAAAACCCTAAAACGCGATACTGGAACGACGGTACGTTTTTGGCCTGATGAGAAATATTTTGATACGATTAATTTTTCCCTACAGCGACTGGTTACCAATCTAAGAGCTAAGGCTGTATTGAGTAAAAATTTACAAGTCTTGCTTGTCGATGAAAAAAATGACAAAGAGTACACTTGGCAATTTGAAGAGGGCTTAGTTAGCTACCTCACCGATGAAATTGGTGAAGAAGCTATTTTGCCGCTTAAGCCGTTTCATCTCTCACACGCCGATGAGTCAGGAGAAGTCGAATGTGTTTTTTGCTGGTTTTCCGAACCTAGTAACACGTCAATTTATGAAAGTTACGCCAACTTAATTCCAACGACCTCAGGTGGTACGCATGTTAACGGCTTGCGTTTGGGTATTGTCGATGCACTGCGTGAGTTTTGTGACTTTAGAAACTTGATTCCTAGAGGGGTTAAACTAACACCAGATGATGCTTTTGAGGGTTGTCAATTTGTGCTATCCGTGATGATTCAAGAGCCACAATTTGCCAGCCAAACAAAAGAGCGATTAAGCTCTCGCAGCGTTTCCAATTGGGTGGCTAATATCGTCAAAGACCAATTCAGTTTATGGCTTAATGCCAATACGGAGCAAGCTGAACAAATCGCTGAATTGGTTATTAATCAAGCCCAAAAACGCTTGAAAAAATCTAAAAAAATTGTCCGAAAAAGAGTATCAACAGGACCTGCACTACCTGGTAAACTGACCGATTGCTCTAATCAAGACTTAACGCAAACCGAAATCTTTTTAGTTGAAGGGGATTCTGCTGGTGGTTCTGCCAAGCAAGCCCGTTTGCGAGATTTCCAAGCCGTAATGCCTTTGCGAGGTAAAATTTTAAATACTTGGGAAGTGGATTCTGGTCAAGTGCTGTCTAGTCAAGAGGTTCACGACATTGCCGTTGCGATTGGCGTTGACCCTGATAGTGATGATTTAACAGGCTTGCGTTACGGAAAAATCTGTATTCTCGCCGATGCCGATTCTGATGGTGCACATATCGCGACGTTAATTTGTGCTTTATTTATGCAACACTTTAAAAAGCTGGTTGCCGAAGGCCATGTTTTTGTCGCTATGCCACCGCTATACCGTGTTGATTGTGGTAAATCGATTGAATACGCTTTAGACAATGAAGAGCGTGATGAAATCATTAAAAAATTCGAAACTGAAAAAGCGACAAAAGGTAAAAAAATCACGGTTACTCGCTTTAAAGGTCTGGGTGAAATGAACCCCTTGCAATTGCGAGAAACAACGATGGATCCCGATACGCGTCGCCTGATACAGCTAGTCGTTGAAGATGAAGCGTTAACCGTTGAAACTTTTGATAAATTATTGGCGAAAAAACGCAGTGGTGATAGAAAATCCTGGCTAGAAGATAAAGGTAGTTTGGCCATTGTTGATTAGCTTATTTCAGTGAATTTTTAGCTTGGCTGGCCAATGAATTACAATAAAAAACGCCTATTTTGAGGATATTATGGCTTTTAAGAACTTAGAAACTCAACCCATTCGTGATTTTGTTGAAAAATCCTATTTAGATTATTCAATGTATGTCATTTTAGATAGGGCGTTACCGCATATTGGTGATGGTTTGAAGCCTGTTCAGCGTCGTATTATTTATGCGATGTCAGAGTTGGGGCTGTCTGCCTTATCGAAACATAAAAAATCTGCAAGAACGGTTGGTGACGTACTGGGTAAATATCATCCGCACGGTGATAGTGCTTGTTATGAAGCTATGGTGTTGATGGCTCAAAAATTCTCTTATCGCTATCCATTAGTCGATGGTCAGGGTAACTGGGGTTCTATTGACGACCCTAAATCTTTTGCGGCGATGCGTTATACGGAATCTAAATTAACCAAGTATGCTCAAGTCTTGCTGAGGGAGTTAGGGCAGGGAACAGTGACTTGGAAACCCAATTTTGACGGTACGTTAAAAGAGCCAGAGCTACTGCCAGCAATGTTGCCAAATGTTTTACTCAACGGTGCTAGCGGTATTGCCGTAGGTATGAGTACAGATATGCCACCGCATAATATTCGCGATGTTGTGGCAGCCTGTTTGGCGGTGATTGACAATCCTGAACTCACTGCTGGTGAATTGGCTGATATTATTCAAGGTCCAGATTACCCAACTTATGGGGAGTTAATCACGCCAAAACAGAATCTACAGTCAATGTATGAAACGGGCAATGGTTCGGTGAAACTACGGGCAACTTATCAAATTGAAGATAAGCAAATTGTCATTAATTCATTGCCTTATCAGACATCCAGTGCAAAAATTATTGAACAAATCGCTACGCAAATGACAGCGAAAAAACTCCCAATGATTGATGACATTCGCGATGAGTCGGACCATGAAAATCCTGTGCGTTTGGTTTTAGTGCCTCGTTCTAATCGCGTAGACCTAGAGAAGGTAATTGGACATTTATTCGCTACTACCGATTTAGAAAAAAATTACCGCGTCAATTTCAATATGATTGGCTTAGATAATAAACCGCAAGTAAAAAATATCGCTCAAATTCTCAATGAGTGGTTGGTTTTCCGTCGCCAAACCGTTACCCGACGCTTGCAAACGCGACTTGATGCCGTCAATAAACGCTTGCATCTATTAGAAGGCTTGTTAGTCGCCTTTTTGAATTTAGATGAAGTGATTCGAATTATTCGAGAGGAAGAAGAGCCTAAGCTGGAACTAATTAAAGCCTTTGATTTAACAGAAACGCAAGCCGAATATATTTTGGAAACAAAATTAAGACATTTGGCTCGTTTAGAAGAAATGAAAATCAAAGAGGAGCAAACGAAATTACTCAAAGAACAAAAAAAACTAAATGGGTTATTAGGTAGTCCGAAAAAATTGACTCAATTAATTCGTGATGAGATTGAAAAAATTGGTGAGGAGTTCGATAGTGAGAGACGCACGATTCTCGTTGAAAGAGAAGCGGCAAAAGCGATTGATGAAGCTGATTTAACACCATCAGAAACGGTTACCGTTGTTTTGTCAAAAATGGGTTGGGTGCGCTCTGCTAAGGGTTCTCAGGTTGATGCACACGAACTGTCTTATAAAGCTGGAGATAAATATCAGCATCATGTTGTCGGTAAATCTAATTGTAACGCAGTATTTTTTGCCGAAGATGGCCGGACTTTTAGTTTGCCAGCACATACCTTACCCGGTGCCAGAGGATTTGGTGAACCACTGTCGGGTAAGCTGAGTATTGGCAATCGTCATTGTCAGTATGTACTTCTTGATCAGGCCAAATCCAAGTATTTATTTGTATCGGATGTTGGGTACGGCATGATTAGCGAATACGACAATATGGTCAGTCGAGCTAAAGCAGGTAAGGCCTTTTTGACCCTGGGTAATGCTCATGCCCTTCCGCCAATTCGATTATCTGACGCCGTTAAGTATTTGCTCTTTATTACCGATGATGCACATGTTCTGGTCGTGGATAGAGAAGAAATTCCAGAATTGGGACGCGGTAAAGGAAATAAGTTGATTCAAATTCCGCCTAAGCTATTAAAAGAAGGCGTAAAACTATCAGAAGTGATACCACTAACGGGGCAAGAAGTTTTGCGTTTTAAAGTAGGGCGCAGCAAGGAAAACATTACACCAGAAATGTGGTCTCAATGGATTGGTCCGCGGGCAAAACGAGGGAAACTTTTACCGAAAGGCATGGAAAAATATAAGGCCATTGAAGTTGAGAGCAATAAAAAGCTGGAAAAAAGTAAATTGCTTACTGAAGATTAATGAATTTTTTACTTGGGAGGAAATAAAATGGGAGCCAAAGAGCGTATTCTATTATTAGAAAATATTCACGAAAATGCCGTGAAGAACTTAAAACAATCGGGATTTTCACATATTGAGCGATTAACCACTGCATTGGATGGTGATGAGTTAGTCAGAAAATTAAAGGATGTGGATATTGTGGGAATTCGTTCTAGAACACAATTATCTAAAGCGGTACTTGAACAAGTCCCACATTTAAAAGCAATTGGGTGCTTTTGTATAGGAACGAACCAAGTTGATGCTGATACGGCTCAGCATTTAGGTATCCCTGTTTTTAATGCCCCTTATTCAAATACCAGATCTGTTGCTGAATTGGTGATTTGTGAAATTATTGCTTTGTTGCGAGGATTGACGAGTAAGAGTTATGCAGTTCACCAAGGTTCTTGGCCTAAAAAAGCTCAGGGTTCTTTTGAAGCACGAGGTAAAACGTTAGGCATTATTGGTTATGGGAATATTGGTTCTCAGCTTTCCATACTCGCCGAGAGTTTGGGAATGAAAGTTATTTACTATGATGTTGTCACTAAACTGCCGTTGGGTAATGCGACTCAGGTTGACACGCTTGAAGCATTATTAGAACAAAGTGACATCATTAGTTTGCATGTACCTCAATTGCCTTCAACTAAAAACTTAATCAGTGCAAAAGAAATTTACATGATGAAAAAGGGTGCATTGGTGATTAATGCAGCCCGTGGTCACTGTGTTGATATTGCAGACTTGGCACAAGCTATCGAGGAAAAACATTTGGGCGGTGCGGCACTTGATGTATTCCCAAGTGAGCCTAAATCGAATGATGAGGCATTAGACAGTCCTTTACGAGGCTTAGATAATGTTATTTTGACGCCTCATATTGGTGGTTCAACTGTTGAGGCTCAAGCAAACATTGGCTTGGAGGTTGCTGAAAAAATTGTTCAGTTTATTAACAAAGGGCATACTATCAATTCGGTTAACTTCCCCGAACTTAGCTTACCTAAGCGTGATGGAACGCATCGACTTTTGCATATTCATCACAACCATCCGGGTGTTTTGTCTGCGATTAACTTATTATTTGCAGAAAATCATATTAATATTGCCGCACAGAGCTTACTAACGAAGGGAGATATTGGTTATTTAGTCATGGATGTCGATAGTTCTGATTCAGAAATTGCTCTGGAAAAAATTCGCAGTGTTGAAGGAACAATCAGAACGCGATTACTTTACTAATCAATTAAATAGGAAATAGAATGAAAAAAATAATACTAGTTGCTTTGTTGGCAATGACTCAGTCGTTGTTTTCAGCAGAAAGTCCTGTAGGCAAATGGAAAAGTATTGATGATGAGACTAAAGAGGCAAAATCTATTATCAAAATTTACCAAGAACCAGATGGAACAGTTGCAGGAAAAGTTATCAAATTATTACAAAAGCCTGGTGCATTATGTGAAAAATGCAAAGGTGCTGATAAAAATAAGCCCATTGAAGGTATGAAAATTCTGTGGGGGTTAAAAGATGCTGGTGATAGCTGGGACTCAGGCACTATTCTAGATCCCAAGAAGGGAAAAACTTACCGTGCAGAAATTAAAGTTATTAACAAAGGACGTGCTTTAAAAGTCACTGGAAAATTTTTGTTTATCAGTCGTAGCCAAGTTTGGCAACGCATCGATTAATGAGCCAAATCCTATTGGCTTTACATTTGTAAGGCCAATAGGATAAATCTAATTGTTTTGGATAATATTGATTGCTTTTATAAGAGACTATAGACGAGAAGTCCACTCAATATCTAATGTCAACTCATCCGCTAAGTCGTGCAATTTATCCTGTAATTCATCTAGTGCAACGCCTTTAGCAACTGCAATGATGGCTGTTGCATGGAATAAAACGCCACCAGAAACAGGCACATCACTAATATCTGTATCAAATTCCATAATGTTAATGGATTTTTCAGAAAACAGGCTAGAAACCTCAGCAACAATTCCTGGTCGGTCATTACCGTAAATTTCAATTTCGTGTAGTCGATATTCGCTACCTGAAATTTCTGCTCCCGACTGACGAGTGGTAATAATGATACCGTCATTCTGTAGGGCTGATAAAGCTTCTTCCAGTGGTTTTTTCTTATCTAAATCGATTTCTACATGAACAATCCCTGCAAATTCCCCAGCGAGTTGTGACATGCGGCTATCTAACCAGTTGCCAGAATGTTCTTTAACAACTTCAGCTAATGTTTTAACAATCCCCGGTTTGTCCTGAGCAATGACAGTGAAGACAATTTGTTGTTTCATGATTTCCCTCTTTTTGGTTTGTTATTTTAATAAGTTGGCAAACTTGCACAATCCTGCACAATCTTGTTTGCCAACTTAGTTTAGCTTAACCTAGTTTAACTTAGGTGTCACTTTTTCTGACAAATTAACCGTGTCAGTTGCCTGTTCGCTATTGTCCTCTAACCATGCACTCATTGGTGGACAGGTACAAACGAGGTGACGATCGCCATAAACGTTATCAATGCGGTTCACAGAAGTGAAGTATTTGTTGTTCTTAAGGCGAGCATCAGGATAAACACCTTGTTCACGCGTGTAAGGTCTGTCCCATTCCCCAACTAAGTCAGCCACGGTGTGTGGTGCGTTAGCTAATGGATTGTTATCGACAGGATACTTACCATCGGCAACTTCGGCGATTTCACGGCGAATTTGCACCATGGCATCACAGAAGCGATCTAATTCTTCTTTAGACTCAGACTCGGTAGGCTCAATCATTAATGTGCCAGGTACAGGGAATGACATTGTTGGGGCATGGAAACCAAAGTCCATTAGACGTTTGGCAATGTCGTCAACGGTAATGCCGTAATCATCTTTGAACGGACGCACATCGGCGATACATTCGTGAGCGACCAAACCGTTGTCATCGGTGTAAAGGATATCGTAACCCGCTTCTTGTAAGCGTTTACTGATGTAGTTGGCATTCATCAATGAAACAATTGATGAGTTGCGTAAACCTTCACGTCCTAACATTGAAATATACATCCATGAAATCGGTAAAATAGATGCAGAACCCCAAGGTGCTGCGGCAACCGCGTGACCTTTAAGACCTAAATCTACAACATCGTGATTAGGCATAAATGGTGCAAGGTGAGATTTAACGCCAATTGGACCAACACCAGGACCGCCACCACCATGTGGAATGGCAAAAGTTTTGTGTAAGTTTAAGTGCGAAACATCAGCACCGTATTTACCGGGTGCTGCCAGCCCAACTTGAGCTTGTAAGTTGGCACCGTCCAAGTAAACCTGTCCGCCATTTTCGTGAATGATTTCACAAATTTCTCGAACTTGTACTTCATACACACCGTGTGTTGACGGATAAGTAATCATAACGGCAGCGAGATTATCCTTATGTTTTTCAGCTTTTTCACGCAAGTCATCAACGTCTACGTTACCGTGACTATCTGTTTTTGTCACCACAACTTTCATGTTGGCAAGTGCCGCTGATGCTGGGTTGGTGCCGTGTGCTGACTCAGGAATCAAACAAATGTTGCGATGGCCTTCACCGCGACTTTGGTTGTAGCCATTAATAGCTAATAGACCTGCGTATTCTCCAGTCGCTCCAGAGTTTGGCTGTAGTGAAAACGCGTCATAACCTGTACACTCACAAAGCATTTGCTCAAGTTGCTTAAATAGTTCGGTATAACCTTCGTGCTGTTCAGCTGGTGCAAATGGGTGAATGCGATTGAATTCTGCCCAACCTACAGGAATCATTTCAGCTGCTGCATTGAGTTTCATGGTACATGAGCCTAGTGGAATCATTGTGCGATCTAATGCTAAATCTTTGTCCATTAATTGGCGCAGGTAGCGCATCATCGCTGTTTCTGAGTGGTATTCGTTAAATACTGGATGAGTCAAATACTCAGAAGTTCTAGATAATGCCGAAGGAGTACCGTCATTCTGAGAGCTGACTATTTCTGCGTTTGGAGCGAAAAGCTCAACAACCTGAGCGACTTCTGCTTCAGTAGTGACTTCATCAAATGAAAAAGAAATTTTTCCGTTACTGCGTTCGCGTAAATTGATGCCAGCGGCTTTAGCTCTTTGTAAGACTTCTTCAGCCTTATCTCCGCAGTCCACGGTGAGTGTGTCAAAGAAATACGTGTTGCTAACTTTAATACCTGCTTTCTCCAAGCTGGCTTTTGCACTACCTGTGTAACCGTTGATGCGTTCTGCCAATTCTTTTAATTTAGCTGGCCCGTGGTAAACGGCATAAGCACCAGCCATGATGGCTAGTAGTGCCTGTGCTGTACAGATGTTTGATGTGGCTTTTTCACGACGGATATGTTGTTCACGTGTTTGTAGTGCCAAGCGGTAAGCAGGTTTTCCCTTTGTATCCACTGAAACGCCAACAATACGCCCTGGTAAATTGCGTTTTTCTTTCTCAGAAGTTGCCATATATGCAGCGTGAGGACCACCAAAACCTAGTGGCACACCAAAACGCTGTGTGTTACCGACAGCAATATCCGCACCTAATTCAGCTGGTGGTGTGAGTAGTGTTAAGGCTAAAATATCCGCAACCATAGCGACTTTGGCTTTGTTTTTGTGTAGTTGCTCAATTAAGTCGCGATCGTCAAAAATTTCACCATTGGTATCAGGGTACTGGAAAATTGCTCCGAAAACATCCGCTGTGTCCAAATCGTGTTTTGGGCAACCAACGATAACGTTAATGCCTAGTTGTCCAGCACGAGTTTTAATGACTGAGATATTTTGAGGGTGAAGTCCGTTACTAACAAAAAAGTTTTTTGATTTTGAACGTGAAGCACGCTGACAGAATGTCATGGCTTCAGCCGCAGCAGACGCTTCATCCAGCATAGAAGCATTGGCAATATCAAAACCTGTTAAATCAGATACCATGGTTTGGTAGTTCATCAAGGCTTCTAGTCTACCTTGAGAAATTTCAGGTTGATAAGGTGTATAAGAAGTATACCAGCCTGGGTTTTCAAAAATGTTTCTGGCAATGACATTCGGTGTGTGCGTGTCATAGTAGCTCATGCCAATCAATGAACGCTTAACTTGGTTTTTGTTGGCGATTTCACGCAATTCAGCTAGGGCTTCAACTTCGCTTTTGCCGCTGGCAATGGCCATTTCTTGTTCGCGTTGAATATTTTTAGGAACAATTTTATCTGCTAAAGCATCCAAGCTATCAAAGCCCAAATACTCAAGCATTGCCATTTGATCTGATTGTCTAGGGCCGATGTGGCGGCGTGCGAAATTATTAATTGATTGGCTTTTTTTCATTTGTCATGTCTCCAATAGTGTATGTAATTGTGTTTTGGTAAAACAACTTGAAAATCTAGGTGCTAAGGTCGCCGTTATATTCGGTGATTACCTCAACGGAAAGCATTAATATTGATTTTAGCTATCTCACTAGGGTGAAATGTATCGGTATTATTCAATGCGTAATAGGTTAATTGTGTTATCGGCTAGCTGTATAGAAAAAGTTTTGTTCGAAATGTGTTGTGCGACAGCTAGCTCACCAATTAAATCAATGTGGTATCCAAGGTTGTTAAGGAAAGCAAAGAGTGCGTCACGTTTGGCTTTTTGATTTTTCATGTAATCTCCCCAAACTTCAAATAACAATGGTGGAAATGAGCTAGCTTTTAACCAGTTTTCTCCACCACTGATAACTTCATATTCGAGGCCTTCAACGTCAATTTTAACTAAATTTGCTTTAGGTAAATTGAGTGAATCCAATGTTGTTAACTCAACAGTTTCAAAATCATTGCTTATGCTTGTTACTATGCCTTGTTCGTGACGAATATTTTCGTCAATTGATAAAGCACCGATATTATGCTCTTTCTGTAAGTCTAAAATTGGGATTTCAATTTTCCCAATTTTATTGCTAATTGCTTTGTTATAAGCAAAGCAATGTTTGCTGAGTTGATTAGTGAAAAAATTGGCACACAGCTGGTAAAAAACACCTCGTTGAGCCTCAATACTATGAACTTGTCCTTCCTTGTCTTGTAAATATTGACCGATAGGAACACTAATCGCACCTAAATTGGCGCCGACATCAACAAATACAGGGTTGCTTTTATCAGCTAGAAAAGCTTTGATAATGTCGATTAAAAAAGGTTCCCAAAAAACACCCCGACGAAGACAACTGCTTATCATGTCGGGGCCGTCATTCAGGACGAATTTTACATCATTAACTTCGTAAATGTTTACCATGTGTAAGATGCTAATTAGTTTTATTAAACATTAATAGACAGTTATTACTCAGAAATAAATGCTTGGTAAGCGGCTTCGTCCATTAAGTTTTCTAACTCAGTCTCGTCAGATAATTGGATTTTATAAATCCAGCCATCACCTTCAGGGCTTGTATTAACGGTTGCTGGCTCATCTTCTAAGTCTTCGTTAACTTCTGTCACGGTGCCAGAAACAGGGTTGTGGACATCGCCAGCAGCTTTGACAGATTCTACAACAGAGATATCGTCACCTTTATCATAATCTTCATCAACTTCTGGTAATTCAACAAAAACAATGTCGCCTAATTGGTCTTGAGCGTGATCGGTGATACCGACTGTTCCAACGCCATTCTCAACAACTACCCACTCGTGATCTTCCGTAAAATATTTACTCATTTTGTACTCCTACTATTTTAAAATTATCTGATTAAAAGCACTTTACTTAAGTGCTGTTTATTTCAGTGCTATATTTTTAGCCACGATAGTAACGCTGTGGCACTAACGGCATTTTTGCTACCGTTAGTTCAATTTCTTTTTTGCGGACCTTAGCAATTACTTTGGTGCCGACTTCGCTGTGAGCTTTGTCAACATAGCCCATGGCAACAGGTGCATTTAATGTTGCACCGAAACCACCAGATGTGACTTCGCCAATTTTATTACCATTAGTGTCAAACAGTTCTGTGTGAGCTCTAACTGGTGCTTTGCTATTGACAGTAAAACCAACACGCTTTTTCGTCGCTCCTGATGCGATTTGTGGCAAGATAACCTCTGCACCAATAAATCCGCCTTCTCTTTCGCCGCCAGCTTTTCGGGCTTTTTGAATTGCCCACAATAAATCGGCCTCTACAGGTGTGGTGTTTTCGTCAATGTCATTTCCGTATAAACAAAGTCCTGCTTCTAAACGCAGAGAGTCTCTCGCACCCAAACCAGCAGGTTTGACATACTCTTGTGCTAATAATTTTTTTGTAAAGGAAATGGATTTTCCAGCAGGAATTGAAATTTCATAACCATCTTCGCCCGTGTAGCCTGAACGAGAAACGCGATATTCAATACCGTCGACATTGAAAATTTTTGAATCCATAAACTTCATGTCAGCAGTACCTGGAATTAATTTATCCAGTGCTTCGGCGGCTTTGAGTCCTTGGATGGCAATCAGTGCATGCTCATCCATCTCGACGATGTCGAATCCAGCTAGATGCTGGCGTAAATGTGGATAATCAACATCCTTACGTGAGGCGTTAACCACCATGTAGAAGCTATTGTCATCAATGCGTGTTAGCATGAGGTCATCAAGAATACCGCCGTTTTCTAAGGTGAACATGCCGTAGCGTTGGCGGTCTGCTTTGAGTCCTTTGACATCAATGGGTAATATTTTTTCCAATGCTTCATCAATGCCTTCACCCGACAAAATTAATTGTCCCATGTGTGAGACATCAAAAACGCCTGCATAGTCTCTTGTGTGTAAGTGCTCTTGAACGATGCCGTCGGCATATTGGACTGGCATAGAATAACCTGCAAAAGGTACCATTTTGGCTCCAAGCTCAATGTGCAAGTCATTTAATGGTGTTGTTAATAAATCAGTCATACTCACTCCTTACTTTCTGATATAATGTCGGCGTTTAGATTTAGCACAGCGAATTTGCACTAAAGTAATTGGCGGCTATGTTAAAGTCTTTATCCCGTATAATCAAGGGAAGTCGATTTTTTTTCATAATGCTTTCTAATTTATTATAAAAAATGTCGCATTTATAATACGAATAAAACTTATTACCATTAAATAATGAAAAATTATAAATTTTTACTGCCGTCGTTTCTGAGTGTCCTTTTGCTGTTTTGGGCTAGTTTTGGCTTTGCTGATAGTACAGAAAATAAAGTGACGCAAATACGTTCTAATTCACTCAAAGAACACTTGCAAATTGTCTTAGATTTAGAAAAAGCTCCTAATTTCAATGCCTTTTCCTTGTCTTCACCAATGCGATTAGTCGTTGATGTCAAGGCCAAGCCGAGCAAATTCTATAAGAATAATCTTGATTTTAAACACCGCGGTGTCACTTTAGTCAGAACAGGAATGCGCAGTGATAATGAAATTCGCGTGGTTCTCGATTTGGTTAAGGACTTTCACTGGGAAGTTTATGCACTACCTCCCAGTGATAGGCACAGTTATCGTATTGTTATTGACGTTTATGATAGAGCCAAAAAACCACCAAAACAAGCCACGTATGTAGCCAAAGAAGCCCTGCCAACGCCAAAAATAGAATTAGCCAGTGTGCCAGCAACTGAATCAGTAGCAACGCCAGCCACGACAATTGTCTTGGAGAGCGGGAAAAATCTTAATACGCAAGCTGCTCTTACTGGAAAGGCTAATAAAACTAATAAAAGTGTGGCCGTTAACAAGCAGTCTAAGAAAATAGTGGCGAATAATACTAAAACCAATATCCGTGATGCTAATAAATCGAAGGCCGCCAAAAAAACGCTTGTGAAACCGGTAGTTGCTAGTCAAAAAGTGATTCGTAGAACGTTTAGTAACACAACTCAAAGACCGCCAAAACAAAATAAAATTGTTGTCGTTATTGATGCTGGGCATGGTGGTAAAGATAGTGGAGCGAGAGGTTCGGGGAATACCTTTGAAAAACATGTCGTTCTGCAAATTGCTAAACGATTAGCGAGAAAAATCAATGCCATCAAGGGAATGAAAGCGGTGTTAACAAGAAAGCATGACAACTATATTAGCTTGCGAGGCAGGTTGCGTTTGGCTAGAAAATACAAAGCAGACTTGTTTGTCAGTATTCACGCCGATGCTGCCAGAAATCATGATGCACAAGGTGCCTCTATTTATATCTTGTCCAAACGCGGTGCATCGTCTGAGAGTGCTAGATGGTTGGCCAAACGAGAAAATGCTGTCGATTTGAAGTATGGCGTTGATATTGGCGACTACGATAAAGATGTTGGTGATGTTTTGATGCAAATTCAGCAGGATGCCACGATTGAAGCCAGTCAGATTTTAGCGAAACGCACTTTGTCAAAATTAAAGGGTATCGGTCCCGTTCACAAGCATTCTGTTGAAAGAGCAGGGTTTGCTGTATTGAAATCACCAGATATTCCTTCAATGTTGGTAGAGACCGCTTTTATTTCTAATGCGGCAGAGGAACGGAAATTGCGTTCCTCTCGTTATCAAGACAAATTGGCAACAGCGATTTCTCAAGGTATTCAACAATACTTTAAAGAGCATATTCCGCATCACTTGATGCTAATTGATGCGCCGAAGTAGGGAGTCGTTAACGCTAGAATGACGGTACTATTTGGTCTAAATGTCATTTCAGGTCTTAGCGTTGGGCGTTTTTAAAGTAGCAGGCTTTAGATGGCTTTATCAAAAAGTAAGCTAATACCTGTTTTTTTACTCATTATTTGTAAAAAGTTAGTGACGTCCTTTGGTAGTATTAAATTCTTAACACAGGTCACACCAACTAAATAAGAAAAAGTGATTAAAGCAGCATAAGTGTTTGGCTGCTTTTTTAATTCTTTAAATAGGGGTTCGTATTTCTCTAGTGCTTTTGAGAATTCATGTTTCCAGTAGTCGGTTTTTTCTAGTGCTATCTGAAAATCACCAATACTTTTTGTTTTCTTTTTTACAAAGTAATCGATTGAAGAAGGTGTGGCAAATTCGGCAAAAGGCAATTTTACCCATCTAGGCATTGCCAGGCTATAATTGGGCAGTCTCAAATCATTCCAAAAATCGATGACAATTTTGTCATATTCTTCGCAGTGAACCAGATTGGTGCCGTCATTCTGAGCGAGCATTTTAATAATGTCTAGGCTTTCTCCCATAACAAAGTTTTTTTCGTTACCGTCTGAGTATTGAAAAATAGGCAATACTTTTTGCCCAATTAATTTGATGGGCGTTTCTTCGTCATCGTTAAGTAAAATTTGTTTGTCTATCTGGATGTCCGACATGCCGCAGTAAGCCAATACGCGGATGCAATAAGGGCAGTGTTCGTAGTAATAAAGTTTATGATTTTTTAGCATTGCTGTTTAACCTATAAAATAAAAATATCTGCATTTTGATTGAGTAATGCTTGAGTTGTTGTTTTTTTGAATGTTTTTATGATTCTTAGTTGTTTTTTGTATAATTATTTGCTGATAATATTTTGCTTCTTACACAGAAGCATAATAGAATAAGGTCCATATTTTAATTTTTATATTAAGAATATACAAAATATATTCGCTTTCAGGTAATAAATTATGAAAAACCAATCAAAAAAAGTGACGGCTGTTTTCGCAGCAACCTTTTTATCCGTTTCTTTTGCAGTGGCTGCAGATAATCCCGTTGATTTTAATAGGCTACAAAAGGCAAAAAAAACAGATACGCTTGGGGATTCAGAGAAGTTGACCGTTGATAGTTTTTTGATTTATGAGCAAGGCGATAATGACAGAATTAAAACAAAGGTGGTTATTCCTGATAATAAGCCGAAGCAGTTGAAAATTTTGCCACAAAAATATTCAAATACAGACTCAAATAATTTGTTACCTCAAAATAGCGCAATAGAAAATCCTAATTTATCTTCATCTAACTTGAAAAATCCAGCTTCGGAAAGCATCATCGTAGAAAAAAGCAAGCAATCAGCAACTGTCGTTGATTCAATTGATTTAAGTAATCAGATAAATAATCAATCAAATAACTTTGTGCCAGATAAGAATAGAAATTTGGGTTTGGATGATGCAAATAAAAAACATCAAGTGACAAGGGTAGATATTGACGATACGACTTTTGCCCCCCCAGCCATTGAAGAACTTAATTTAGACAGACCTTCTCAAGAAATTGCTAATTTAATTAATCATCGTGTGCGGAATGTTGCTTGGCAAGGAATGAACTATCATCTCCATAGTCCTAAAAAAGTAGCGCAGCTTTATAAAGCCCTCAACTTTTCGCCACTTTGGAGCCACAATGGTACGGTAACGCCGTTGGCCGAGCAAATGATTAACACGATTAATCAGGCAAAATATCAGGCTTTAAAGCCAACAACTTATCACCAAAACGCTGTCTCTGCCTTTAAGGCAGGACAAAGTATTTCAGAACCTGATAAATTTGATATTTTGCTGACGGATGCTTTTGTTACTTATGCCCAACATTTAAAAAGAGGGATTTTAACGCCAAAATCCCAATTCCCAACTTGGAATATGAAAGTGCAGCCCGTTGACTTCCTTTCTTTATATAAGTTGGCCTCCGTGGAAAATAACTTAAATAAGGTTCTTGTTGTCGATAATCCTGATTATTATGTTTTACAAAAAGCCTATAAAGATTTGTTAGATAGTGACATTATGGCAAAAATCCCGCCTAAAGTGCCTTATTTGCGACGTAAAAAAACGGGTGAATCGGTTAGGCTTCTAAGAGAACGCTTGGGGTTAGATTCGAGTATTGATTTATATGATGCTGATTTGGCAATGGCGGTAAGAGACTATCAGAAAAAGAATGGTTTGTTTGTTGACGGTGTTGCTGGAGCAAAAACAATTAGGCATCTTAATAGTCACCGCAAAGATGGTATGGATTTGGAAAAATTAGCCATTAATATGGAGCGTTTGCGCTGGATATCTTTGCCTAAGCACCAAAACTATATTTGGGTAAATATTCCTGCTTATCAAATGGCGGTTAAGAATGATGGGCAGACGCTATTTAGTTCACGTGTGATTGTTGGACGCACTAAACGCCCAACGCCTATTTTTAGAGATAAGTTGGAGCATGTTGTGCTGGCACCTTCTTGGAATGTTCCTTCGACTATTTTTAAAAAAGATAAACTTCCTAGATTACGCAAAAATCCCAATGCTTTTGCAGGACGTTTAGATGTAATTAACACGCGGACGGGGAAAATTGTAGATCCGAGTACCGTTGATTGGTCGACTGGTGGGGCTGGCTATCGATTACGTCAAAGACCAGGGGCGCGAAATGCACTTGGACGAATGAAGTTTTTATTCCCTAATCGCCATGCGGTTTATTTACACGATACACCTAGCCGTTATCTATTTAAGCGTCAAAAACGTGCTTTTAGCTCAGGCTGTGTTCGAGTGCAAAAAGCTGAAGATTTGGCAGTTTTTTTGTTAAATCATCATGGCTATGATAGAGATAGAATAAAAAGGGAAAGTCGAAGAGGGCGAGAAAAGTGGATAACTTTAGATAAGTCGTTGAACTACCCTGTCATTTTAAGTTACCACACGATTTGGGTTGATGAAAATGGTGAAATTCACAATAATCCAGATATTTATCGTTATGACAAAAAAACGAAAAGAGCCTACCGAGATAAGCTGAAAACTTTATAATCAAAACTTATTAACAAAACAATAAAATAATTAAACTTATGAAAAAAAATAATTTTACAAAAGAAGAACTTTTAGACTGTGCACAAGCAAAAATGTTTGGTGAGGGTAATGCTCAGTTGCCGCTTCCGCCGATGTTGATGGTAGACCGAATTGTCAATATTACAGAAGAGGGTGGGAAGTATGGACATGGCGAAATTATTGCTGAGTTAGACATCACGCCGGACTTGTGGTTTTTTGAATGTCACTTTCAAGGTGACCCAGTTATGCCAGGTTGCTTAGGATTGGATGCTATGTGGCAGCTTGTAGGATTTTTCTTAGGCTGGAAAGGTGGCTTGGGTCGAGGTCGAGCTTTAGGTGCTGGCGAGGTTAAATTCACGGGTCAGGTTTTGCCTACGGCTAAAAAAATCACTTATCGAATTGATATGAAACGCGTAATGATGAGAAAGCTTGTTTTAGGTATTGCCGATGCAACAATGGAAGTTGATGGTCGAGAAATCTACAAAGGAAAAGACTTACGTGTTGGATTATTTACTGAAACTGATTCATTTTAGAGTATTAAGGGGAGATAAAAAGTATGCGTAGAGTAGTTGTTACAGGTATGGGTATTGTTTCTAGTCTTGGTGAAAACAAAGAAGCAGTGCTTGAGTCATTAAAAGCGATGAGATCAGGGATTACTTTTAACGAAGAGTATAAAGATTTTGGTTTTCGCTCTCAACTGAGTGGAGAGATTGATATTGATGTCTCACAGCATATCGATAGAAAAATTTTACGCTTTATGGGTGCTGGTGCTGCCTATGCTTACATTGCTTGCCAAGAGGCAATTGCCGATGCCAATTTACCTGAAGAGCTGGTTTCTAACCCCCGTACTGGACTAGTTGTTGGTACTGGTGGTGCTTCTACAGCCGATGTGGTTCGTGCGGCAGATACCTTGAGAGAACGAGGTGTTAGGCGTATCGGTCCTTACGCAGTGACGCAAACAATGGCATCTGAAACTTCTGCTTGTCTAGCTACGCCATTTAAAATCAAGGGTGTTAACTATTCAATGAGTAGTGCTTGTTCAACCTCGGCTCATTGTATTGGTCATGCAGGTGAGCTTATCCAAATGGGTAAGCAAGATATTGTTATCGCAGGTGGTGGTGAAGCAGTTCACTGGAGCATGAGTTCGATGTTTGACGCAATGGGAGCGATGTCATCAAAATATAATGACACTCCCGAAAAGGCTTCCCGTGCTTATGATGCAGATAGAGATGGTTTTGTGATTTCTGGTGGTGGTAGTATTCTTATTTTAGAAGAGTATGAGCATGCCAAGGCCCGTGGTGCAAAAATTTATGCAGAATTGACGGGCTATGGTGCTACCTCTGATGGCTACGATATGGTTGCTCCTAGTGGCGAAGGTGCGACACGTTGTATGCAACAAGCGTTAGCGACAGCTAATAAGCCAATTCAGTACATTAATGCACACGGCACGTCAACCCCTGTTGGGGATACCAAAGAATTAGAAGCTGTTCGAAATGTTTTTTCTGACAATGTGCCATTTATCAGCTCCACAAAATCACTGAGTGGTCATGCACTGGGTGCGGCTGGTTCAAATGAAGCGATTTATTCTTTGTTGATGATGGAAAATGATTTCTTGGTGGGTTCTGCAAATATTGAGAATCTTGATGAGCAAGCTAAAGATTTACCAATTCTTTTAGAGAATAAAACAATGTCTGTTGAAGCTGTTATGTCCAATAGTTTTGGCTTTGGTGGGACAAATGCAACGCTTGTCTTTGAAAAAGTAAATTAATTTTTATAAGACAGTATGAAAAAACAAGGAGCTTGTGAAAATCTTTACAAGTTCCTTGTTTTTTCTATATTTTGCCTCTCTATCTTTAAATTTAAAATGTGCGAAAAAGTACCGTCATTCTGAGTGTGACGAGTTTCTACATTTTACTTTTTTGTTCTAGTCAGGTTGCTTTTTGTCTCATTCCAATCCCTTTTAAATTATGAAAAAAGATAATTTTACGCCGCTTAATATTGCTGTATTAACGGTTTCTGATACGCGAACTCTGGCTGATGATAAATCTGGTCACTACTTAGTTAAATCATTAGAAAAATCAGGTCATCAATTGGCAGATCACAGAATCTGCAAAGACGATAAATATCAGATTCGAGCTGTGATTTCTCAATGGATTGCAAATAACTCTATTAATGTAATTTTAACAACGGGTGGTACGGGGGTGACAGGTAGGGATATTACACCTGAGGCCTTGCCCCCACTTTTTGATAAAAGCATCGATGGGTTTGGTGAGTTGTTTCGTTTGATTTCTTATCAAGAAATTGGAACGTCGACGGTACAATCTCGAGCTTTGGCAGGGCTTGCTAATAAAACCTATATTTTTGCCTTACCCGGTTCTTCGGGAGCTTGTAAAACGGCTTGGGAAAAAATACTTCAACAGCAACTTGATAATCGCCACACGCCTTGTAATTTTTCGGAGCTCATTATTCGTCTTGATGAGTGAAAAAATTAGTTTAATGAGACTTTGATTGGGTGTTGATTGCTATCTATCCCCCTATAAACTAATAGAATTTTCTTTGACTTGTTGCGTTTTTTTCTTGAGCTTTATTATATTTCTATTATAATCCCTTATCGATAATAATAACTGGGTACTAATAGATTAATTCTAATGAAAAAAACTTTAATTTTAGTTTTGTTTTTGTTGGCGGGTATGACTACCTTGCAAGCAAAATCAATCAACCGATGCTTTACAGAAGCCTCAAAGAAAAACAGTGTGCCACTATCTATTTTACTGGCTGTTGCTTATACAGAAAGTCGTTTTAAGCCCAAAGCGAGAAATAAAAATAAAAATGGCACGCGTGATTATGGCTTGATGCAAATTAATAGTTTGTGGTCAAAACAAGCTCATAAAATGGGCTTTAGTTGGTCAAAAATTAAACACAGTCCTTGTGATAACGTGATGTTTGGTAGTCATATCCTTAGAAGTAATCACAAAAGATTGGGAAGCTGGAAATCTGCTATAGGTGCTTATAATGCGGGTTTTGGTAATACAGCAAAAGCCAAGAAACGCAGAAACAAATATTACAATCTAGTGATGAAGCATAAAGCAGTAGCACAAAGGGATTTTAAAAAAATAAAAGAACGAGGATAATTGGCGTAGTTCAGAATATAATGCTAACGACTTATGCGAATTAACTTCTTGTTGCTTAATGGCAGACTTTTTAGAGAATGGTTTTATGAATAATATAAATGATATCTGGGCAATTCTGAATAAAGAAAAGGAAGAGCTAGATTTATGTATCCAATCGTCAGCAAAATCGCCAGTAGACTTGAGTAATCAGGTTACCGAATATATTATTAATAGCGGTGGAAAGCGTATCCGCCCATTGGTACTTTTGTTGTTGTCTAAAGCGATGAATTCTCAGGGGAAGTTACATTACCAATTGGCAACTGCCGTTGAATTTATCCACACTGCTACGTTGTTACATGATGATGTAGTGGATGAGTCAGATATGCGTCGCAATACCCCAACGGTGAACAATCGCTTTGGTAACTCAGCGGCGGTGCTTGTTGGTGATTTTTTATATACTCGTGCTTTTCAATTGATTTCCCAAGAGCTAGAAGCTGCAAAAGTTATTTCAGATGCAACCAATGAGCTAGCGATGGGTGAAGTGATGCAATTAATGAATATTGATAACATTCACCTTACTGAAAAAGATTATTTCCAAGTGATTTATCTTAAAACAGCGGTTTTATTTAGTGCGGCTTGTCAATTCTCATCGATATTGGCAAATCAACCTGCCTTTAGTCAGAATTGTTCTGATTATGGTAAGCACTTGGGGATTGCTTTTCAAATTGCAGATGATGTGCTGGATTATGTGGGTGATATTTCTCAGACAGGTAAGAATATTGGTGATGACTTGGCGGAGAAAAAAATGACTTTGCCACTAATTCACGCCATGCAAAATGCTAATGAGCAGGATAGTGCTAGACTTTATGAGATTATTCGCAATGGCAAGCGAGAAGCAATTGATGAGGTGATTAGTATTTTACAACGTACTCATTCTATTAGTTATGCTCAAGAGCTTGCGTATCATCATGCTGATTTGGCAAAAGCTGCCATTACTCCGCTATCCGACAGTATTTATAAGCAGGCATTATTAACGCTTCCGGACTTGGCTGTAAAAAGGGAAAGCTAGTTGGTTGGCTTTGTGCTTCATGAAAGTTGATAAAGATAAGGCTTATTTCCTACATAGTAAGCCTTTCAGAGAAAACAGTGCCATTGTAAAACTGCTAACGCAATCTCATGGATTAGTTGATTTTCTAGTAAGCGGTATTAAACCAAGAAAGTCAAAGCTAACAAGCGTATCAAAAAGTGCTTTGTTACAACCAGGTCAACCACTTCTGATTGACTATCAATTAAAAGACAATCTGAGCAAACTCATACTTATTGAAAGTGCAGAAAGAAAGCCTGCACTGGGTAGTGAGTATTTTATGCTTTATCAATATGTACACGAATTATTATTGAGTTTGTTGCCTTTGAGGTTACCTTTACCCACGATTTTCCAAGCCTACGAAGAATGTTTGTCACTATTTAGAGAGGCTCAGCCCAATTATGCGTTGCGAAAAATTGAAATTGCTTTAATAGAACACTTTAATGGCATTCCTCAGTTGCAAAAAGCTTTGGATAGTGAGTTTGATATTGAAAAAGACAAATACTATTTTTATAAACTTGAGTACGGTTTGTATGAAAATCAGCCAAATCACTATGAGATAAGATTTCAAGGCCAACAACTGCTTGCCTTTTCGCATTTGTGCCAATCTCATTTGGGTGATGACAAAGAAATTAATGATGCGTTAGCTAAAGGTGCTCAATCAGTCAGTACTTTTTTTATTGCTCAATTACTTAATGGGAAAACGTTGAAAACTCGAAATATTTATCGGGATTTACAGAGTTTTAAATAATGCTGAATTGATACGACAAATATGTTGAATATGTACTTCGTTTATCGAAGTGTTTACTGTGATGATTTTTTACAATAATGTCTGTAATTTGTTTGATTTTTATGATGATTAAGTCTTTGTGTTAGGGTGTTTTATTGGTAGATTTCTCAATGTTTTATTTGAATTTATTGATTGCTAAATCACCTGTGTAGGCGTTACAATAAGGAGGTCATAAATCATGTAACTAAGGGAGATTAAGATGTCTAAAAAGAAGCATAATAAAAAGAAAAATATTGAGCAACTTGAAACTCAAGCAGGTATTGAGAGTGCTAAAGAAAGAAAATTAGCTGCATTAACCGATGTCGTTGAACGTGATTTGATTGCAGGGAAGATAGAGGATATTTCTGCACATTTAGATAGCATTATTCAAGACGCTTCTCCTGATGATTTAGAAGAGTTACATGCGCTTTTCGTTAAGCATTCTTTGGCAAGCGTTGCCTCAACTGGCGTAAAATCTGATGATGAGTTGGTTGAAAACTGGCGTGAAGGCGGTTATCCCTACAAAAACCGCATGTCTAGAAAAAATTATGAAAAGCAAAAATATCATTTGCAAGTTGAGTTGCTAAAACTACAACGCTGGGTAAAAGAAACTGGTCAGCGTTTAGTCATTATTTTTGAAGGGCGTGACGCGGCAGGTAAGGGTGGAACCATCAAGCGTTTCATGGAACATTTAAATCCTCGTGGTGCGAGAGTTATCGCTCTAGAAAAGCCAACAGATACTGAAAAAGGACAGTGGTATTTCCAGCGTTATGTACAGCATTTGCCAACCAAAGGGGAGATTGTTTTATTTGACCGCTCTTGGTACAACCGTGCTGGCGTTGAGCGTGTTATGGGCTTTTGTACGGATGAAGAGTATCACGAGTTTATGCGACAGGTGCCTGAATTTGAGAAAAACTTGATTCGCAGTGGTATCTTTGTGATTAAACTATGGTTCTCTGTTAATAGAAAAGAGCAACGTAAACGCTTTAAAGCACGTGCTGAACACCCATTGAAACAATGGAAATTGAGTCCGGTTGATAAGGCCTCTTTAGATAAATGGGACGATTATACTAAGGCCAAAGAAGCTATGTTTTTCCATACGGATACGGCAGAGTCTCCTTGGATTGCGGTTAAGAGTGACTGTAAAAAACGTGCTAGACTTAATGCCTTGCGTTATGTTTTGCATAAAATGCCATATCATAACAAAGACCTTAAACAAGTTGGTCCGATTGATCCATTATTGGTTGGGCGTGCTGGCTCTAGCTATGAGTTAGCCGATTTAGAGACAGATATGCTGAAAAAAGCAAAAAAGTTAGAAAAAAAGAACGCAAAAAAGAACAAATAAAGACGGAGATAGATATGAAAAAAGTAGAAATTAAAAAAGTAAATAAGAAAGTAAATAAGAAAGTAAAAAAGTCAATCAAGAAAGCAGATAAAGCCATTGTAAAAGCTGAAAAGGCTATTGCTAAGGCAGAAAAAGCAATTAAAAAGTCGGAAAAAGCCAAAAAAGCTAAAAAGGCACTTGAGGCGAGTCAGAAAAAATCGAATAAAAAAAAGGTCGAGAAGGTAAAGTCTGACAAAAATAAAAACGAAAAAGCAAAGGTCAGTAAGAAAAAAGCCGATAAAGTTAAGTCTGATAAAAAGAAAGTCGAAAAAGTAGAGGCTGGAAAAAAGAAGGCTGAGAAGGCAAAGTCTGACAATAAAAAAGCTAAAAAAGAAAAGTCTAGCAAGAAAAAATCAGAGAAGCTGAAGTCTGATAAGAAGAAAACTGAAAAGAAAAAAGCTAGCAAGAAGAAAGCTGAGAAGGTAAAGTCCGACAAAAAGAAAGCTAAAAAAGCCAAAGTTAGTAAGAAAAAAACTAAAGCGAAAAAGGCTAAAGCGGATAAGAAAAAAACTAAAAAGGTCAAATCAACCAAGAAAAAGACCAAAAAAGCTCAGGCAAGCAAGAAAAAGTCTCAGAAGAAAAAGACCAAAAATAAGAAGACTAAAAATAAAAAAGCTAAGAGCAAAAAATAACTGAAGTAGCTTTGCGAGCCGTGATGTCTTTAGTTGATAAAACTTGGAATAATGCCGTCACGGCCGTTTTTGGTACCGTCATTCTGAACTGCACCCAAAAAGTTAGACAGTTTTTAAAATTAAGTTAAACCGGATTGAGTTCTGAATTGTACAGGACTCAATCCGTTCAAC
>PDWI01002815.1_pt1 | contig 29647 bp, 36 predicted proteins | sample 1430891 | NCBI WGS metagenome assembly PDWI01 (sample SAMN01162508, study PRJNA174530) | Oral metagenome, whole genome shotgun sequencing project. | biome: Marine environment; feature: Marine mammal; material: Swab sample of the gingival sulcus; isolation source: swab sample of gingival sulcus... | reverse complement strand
CCGTTTGGCAGATCGGATCAACTATCCCTATTTATATCTTCCAGTAATGATGGCAGTTTTTCTTCGACAGGTTTTCGCCCTCTTCCTGAAAAATTATCATGATCAGTGTTCGAAGGCAAAGGGACCAATTGTATAAAAAGCCAAGAATGCAATACCAGAACAGCAAAATCAGAATGCTCCAGCGATGGAATTCAGCGCATGCGTGGCAGATTTAACTTTGACCATGGGTGTTGATATTGCGCCTGCTAGTCAGAACAAGAGCACGATGAAATATCATCTATCCAGGCCGCTTTAAGCTGCCCACAAGCCGCAGAAATATCATTCCCCCTGCTCTTTCTGACAATGGCGGTCATATTGCGGTTTAAAAGAATAGTTAAAAAGGCGTTGACCCGTTTCTGTGAAGGCCTTTTAAAGGGTGCCTTGGGATGCTCGTTAAACGGAATAAGATTGACTTTTGCACGAATGGGGGTAAGCAGGCGGACCAGTTCATGGGCATGGGCATCACTGTCATTGAGTCCGCTGATCAGAATATACTCAAAGGTAATTTTGTTTCTGGGCTTCATGTTAAATGCTTTGCAGGCCCCAAGCAAATCCTCAATGGGCCAGGTGCGGTTAACCGGCATCAGACGTGAACGAAGCGCATTGTCCGTGGCATTAAGTGACACGGCAAGGTTGACTTCGGTATCAAGGCCCAACTGGATGATTTTAGGGACAACACCCGAGGTTGATACGGTAACCCTGCGGCGGGAAAACTTCATCCCGAAATCCGTATCGCAAATGACTTCAAGGCTGCGCAACAGGTTATCATAATTGGCCAGGGGCTCCCCCATACCCATAAACACGGTATTGGACAGGAACAAAGGATCCAGACCCTGTTGGGCAACAAACCGTCGGGCCTCCCGGATCTGTCCCACAATTTCTCCCATGGTCAGGTTTCTTTTAAACCCGGTCTTGGCGGTCAGGCAAAACTTGCAATTCATGGCGCACCCGGCCTGGGTGGAGACACAAAGGGTGTAATGGTCTTTTTCGGGTATGAGAACGCTTTCCACATATTCCCCGTCCGCCAGCCGGTGCAAAAACTTCTTTGTGCTGTCAGCAGCAGTTTCCATGTTTTCCAGTGTCAGGGTGCCCAGGTAAAAGTGTTTGGCCACCGATTTGCGTAACGCCTTGCCCAGGTCGGTCATCTCTTCGAAGCTGTCCGCAAGCTTCAGGTAGAGCCACTTGAACACCTGATCCGCCCTGAAACGACGCATTCCCTTATTCTCAAACCAGTTCCCCAGATCCTGCCGGGTAAAATCCAGTATGTCTTCCATTGCACGCACCTGCATATTTTTCATTATTTTCTTGACATTACACGGTTTATTTTTTAAATTCAACAATTTGGTTTGAAACTGAGAAAAAGGTTATCTTACACATGTTTGACAATTTAAGCGACCGTCTGGATTCCGTGTTTAAAAAACTGAAAGGGCACGGAACCCTTACCGAAAAAAACATTGAAGACGGCTTAAAGCAGGTCAGACTGGCACTTCTGGAAGCCGATGTCAATTATAAGGTTGCAAAAAATGTCATTTCAGATATAAAGGCCCGAGCCCTTGGCCAGGAGGTGATGCAAAGTCTTACCCCGGGTCAGCAGGTCATCAAGATTGTAAATGAAGAATTTACAAAAATGATGGGCTCCACCCACCAGAAACTGAACTTTGCCGCCACCGGGGCGACGTCCATCATGCTGGTGGGGCTGCAGGGGTCCGGCAAGACCACCACGGCGGGCAAGCTTTCGCGTTTATTGCGCAAAATGGGCAGAAAACCTTATCTTGTGCCGGTGGATGTATACCGCCCGGCCGCCATAGACCAGCTGACCAAGCTGGGCAAGCAGATGGATGTGCCGGTATTTGCATCCACGCCCGACATGAAGCCACTCAAGATCTGCCAGGATGCAAAGCTTGCCGCAAGGGATCTTGGTTGTGACACCCTGCTCATTGACACCGCAGGTCGGCTGCATTTAGATGACACGCTCATGGCTGAACTTGAGGAGATCAAAAAGGGGATCAACCCGGCGGAAATACTGCTGGTGGCAGATGCCATGACCGGCCAGGATGCGGTGAACATTGCCGGTGAGTTTGACAAACGATTAGATCTTTCCGGCTTTGTGCTGACCAAGATGGACGGTGATGCCAGGGGCGGTGCGGCCCTGTCCATCAAAGCCGTAACAGGCAAGCCGTTAAAGTTCATTGGTGTGGGTGAAAAAGCCACCAATCTTGAGCCCTTTTATCCAGACCGCATGGCTTCCAGGATTCTTGGCATGGGGGACACCCTGTCTTTTATTGAAAAGGCAGTAGAAGCGGTTGACCAGAAAGAGGCCAAGGCCCTTGAAAAAAAATTCAGAAAAAATCAATTTACCCTGGACGATTTCAAGAACCAAATGCAGCAGGTTCGCAAAATGGGATCCCTGAAAGATCTTTTGGGCATGCTGCCTGGGGTGAATAAAAAGATGCTCAAAGATTTGAACATAGATGATAAGGAATTTTCAAAAATAGAAGCAATTATCAACTCCATGACCCCTGAGGAGCGGGCCAAACATGCAATCATCAAAGCGTCCCGTAAAAAGAGGATTGCCCTTGGCTCGGGAACATCGGTTCAGGATGTCAATAAATTGCTTAAAAGTTATAACCAATCCATGAAAATGATGAAAAAATTTAATAAAGGCGGCATGAAAAACCTTCGTGGCATGCTGCCATTTTAAGGAGAAGACAACAACCATGGCAGTAAAACTCAGACTTACCCGTAAAGGCACTAAAAAGAAACCCTTTTACAGAATCGTTGCCGCTGATATTGAGGCGCCCCGGGACGGTAAATTCCTCGAAGCTGTCGGCACATATGACCCCATGCAGGATCCTGCTGCTGTTACCCTGAAGCAAGACCGGGTGCAGTACTGGCTGGATCAGGGTGCAAAGCCCACCACAACGGTCAAAAGTATCCTCAAAAAACAGCGCACTGAAAGCGTTTCTGCCTAAGCAGACTTATGAAAGCGCTGATTGAGTATTTAGCAAAGGCATTGGTGGACAATCCTGATGAGGTTCAGGTATCTGAAGTGTCAGGTGACCAGACTTCCGTGCTTGAACTCAAGGTGGCCAAGGAAGACCTGGGCAAGGTTATTGGGAAACAGGGCCGATCAGCCAGGGCCATGAGAACAATCCTGAATGCGGCGACCACAAAAATGAAAAAACGCACGGTACTGGAAATCATCGACTAGATCTATGGAAGTTTTGGACACATGGCTGACCATTGGCAAGGTCACGGGTGTTCACGGCCTTGGGGGAAACCTGAAAGTGTGGTCCTGGGCCCAGTCGCCCGACACCTTTACCCCGGGGCTTTGCGTGGTGCTCAAAAATGAGGATGATCCCCTGGATCCTGGCCGGGAATATGTAATCACCCGGACCGGCAGGTATAAAAAAGGGGTGCTTTTGGCCCTTGAAGGGGTCAGCACACGGGAAATCTCGGAAACGCTTGTGGGCAAACTTGTCCTGGTGAATAAAGCCAGCCTGCCGGACCTGGATGACGATACCTGGTACTGGCAGGATCTCATTGGATTGACGGTTGTGGATATGGGTGAAGGAGAACTTGGAAAAGTAGCCCAACTGTTTCCCACAGGCGCAGATGATATCCTGGTTGTCACCGATAAAACGCCCCAGGGTAGACAGGAAGTGCTGATCCCTATGAATGCAGTGTTTGTCAAGGATGTAAACCTTGACACCGGTGTGATCACCACCGATCTGCCCGAGGGGTTCATCACCGACTGATTTTGGCCATGAAGTTCACCGTACTGACATTGTTTCCGGAATTTATAGAGGCTTTTTTTGCCAACAGCATCATGGCAAGGGCGTTGAACCGGAAAGTGATCCATGCTGCTGCCATCAATATCCGGGATTTTGCTTCAGATCGACATCATCGTGTGGATGACCGCCCCTATGGCGGGGGAAGCGGCATGGTAATGATGCCAGGGCCGTTGGAAAAAGCCGTTGAATCTGCCAGGCAGACATCAGACAACCCTTGGGTGACCTGTTTAAGTCCCCAGGGCAAACCCTTTACCCAGGCCCGGGCCTGTGAACTTGCCTTAGCCCAGCAGGATCTGATTTTAATCTGCGGTCGGTATGAGGGCATTGACGAGCGGGTCTATGCCCGTCAGGTGGATGAAGAGATCTGCGTGGGGGATTTTGTCATGACCGGCGGAGAAATTGCCGCCATGGCAGTCATTGATGCTGTTGCCAGAATGATTCCCGGGGTACTTGGAAGCAATGAATCCTCCCAATGTGAATCGTTCATGGACAACCGGCTGGAATATGCCCAGTATACCCGGCCCAAGGTATATGACGACATGACTGTACCCGGGGTGCTATTCTCCGGAAGCCATGAAAAGATCCGGCAGTGGCGCAGGCGATCTGCCCTGGAACGAACCTTTATCAAGCGTCCGGACCTGTTTGAAACCCGGGCCCCGGATGATGAAGAAAAAAAAATTTTGCAACAGTGGTGCCGGGAACTTGAGGCCCTGATCCAGCATTGAGTGCAACATAAATGAGTTCACCCCATGAACATGATCCAGGGTTATCTAAACTTTACCTGGCATTGATCCACTACCCGGTGGTCAATAAAAAAGGGCAGATCACAGGATCAGCCCTGACCAACATGGATCTGCATGACATTGCCAGGGCAGCACGGACATTCGGGGTCCAGGCTTATTATGTGGTCACCCCATATAAAGACCAGCAAACCCTGGCCTCTCAAATTATGGAACACTGGACTCATGGCCATGGTGGAACGGTTAATCCGGCACGAAAATCCGCCCTTGAACGGATCAGGGTGGCGAATACATTTGAGGCAGTTTGTGCTGAGATAGAAAAGGAACAGGGACAGGCCGTGGTAAAAGTGGCCACCAGCGCCACCCCCCAAGGATCTGCCTACAGTTGTAAAAGGCTTGGACAGGATTTAAAGGGGAATGCCCCCCATGTGATTGTGTTTGGCACAGCATGGGGGCTGGCACCGGAAGTGATCAACCAGTGTGACCATATCCTTGAACCCATACAGGGCTCAGGATCATATAATCACCTAAGCGTCCGGTCCGCGGCATCCATATATTTAGACAGATTAATAAACGGCTGAACAAATAGAAGGAACAAAACATGACATCAAACCTAATTCAGAAAATTGAAAGAGAACAAATGCGCCTTGATATCCCGGATTTTGACTCCGGAGACACCGTAAAGGTTCATGTAAAAATCAGGGAAGGTGAAAAAGAACGGATCCAGGTTTTCCAGGGTGTGGTTATCAAAAAAACTAAAGGCCTTTCCAGCGCCCGGTTCACCGTCAGAAAAATTTCCGGCGGTGTTGGCGTTGAAAGAATCTTCCCCTTGTATTCTCCTGCCATTGACAAAGTTGAAGTGGTCACCCGGGGACGTGTAAGAAGATCCAAGCTGTACTATTTGAGAAATCTGCGGGGCAAAGCGGCAAGAATCAAAGAGAAACGGTTTGCCTGATACCCGGGGCAGTTTTCCGGCGGATCTTATGGCCTTTGAAAACCAGGCCAGATTGAATGGATATAAAATGATTGCAGGTGTTGACGAGGCCGGCAGGGGACCCCTTGCCGGCCCTGTTGTATCTGCGGCGGTCGTACTGCCTGAAGATTTTGATGTTTCCGGGGTCAATGACTCTAAAAAGCTTTCCGAAAAAAAAAGAGAGGCACTTTTCCCAACACTCCAAAATCATGCCGTGGCCTTTGGCATTGGCATAGCCGACCATAAGGAAATTGACCGAATCAATATTCTGCAGGCATCACTGCTCTCCATGAAACGTGCGGTGGAAAACTTAAACGTTGTACCTGATTATCTGCTTATTGACGGCAAATTTTCCATCGACAGCTCCATAGACCAGCGTTCTGTGATCAAAGGGGATGCCTTGAGTCTGTCCATTGCTGCCGCCTCTATCCTGGCCAAGGTTACCCGGGACCGGATCATGGCAGACCTTGACTTACAATATCCCATGTACGGGTTCCGCCGTCACAAGGGGTATCCGACCAAAGCCCACAAACAGGCGATCCTGACCCATGGCCCCTGCCCGGTTCATCGCAGAAGTTTTAAGGGTGTCAAAGATATATGACGCTTTGGGGAAAACAGCTTGGAAAAAAGGGAGAACTGGCTGCCCGGCAGTTTCTTTTGTCCCGGGGCTACACCATATTGGAATCCAATTATTCAACCCCACAGTTTGAAATTGATATCATTGCAAAAGACAATGAAACGCTGTGCTTTGTTGAAGTCAAAACCCGGACAGGCGTGACAAAAGGACTGCCCCGGGAAGCGGTCACAACCGCCAAGCAGAAAAAAATGATCATGGGCGCCCAATACTATTTGGGCAAAAATAAAATCACTAACACCCGGCTGCGCTTTGATGTGGTGGAAGTGTTATACAAAGACAGTTCACACACCGCGTGTGACATCACTGTGATCCCCAACGCCTTTCAAGGATTATAGGATGCCCGGCACCCTTTATATTGTCGCCACCCCTCTGGGCAACCTTGGGGATATCACTTTCCGGGCGGTACGCATTCTAAAGGACGTGGACCTGATTGCAGCTGAGGACACCCGTCATTCAAAAAAACTGCTAGATCATTACGACATCACAACCCCCACAATTGCCTGCCATGAGCACAATGAGCGCCAAAGAGCCCATGACCTGATCCAACGCCTTGAGAAAGGCACCACAATCGCTTTGATCAGCGATGCAGGCACGCCTTTAATTTCAGATCCCGGTTACTGCCTGGTTTCACAGGCCCAGGAAAAGGGCATCCCCATTGTTCCGGTTCCCGGATGCAATGCTGGGATTACCGCATTGAGCGCATCTGGTTTGCCCACAGACACCTTTCTTTTTCTGGGTTTTCCACCTAAAAAACAGGGCCGCCTGGACCGCTTCCTCAAAGCTGCCGCCCATCACAAGGCCACACTCATATGTTATGAATCTCCCCGGCGTATTATCCGCTTGATATCTTCGGCAATCACTGTGCTTGGCGACCGCCAGGCTTGTCTTGCCAGGGAATTGACAAAAAAGTACGAAGAGTTTATCCGCGGCCCCCTATCCCTGATTCTATCCACCCTTGGGGAAAGGAACACCATAAAAGGTGAATGTGTTTTGCTAATTAAGGGAGCGGATGAACAACAGCCGGAAAAATTTTCCACAGACCAGATGGAAGCCATGATCATGGATGGCCTGAATCAAAATATGCGCACCGGAGAACTTGCAAAAAAAATAGCCGTACAGGCAAACTGCCCTAAATCAAAAATTTATGACATGATTTTATCCCTGAAAAAAAGTACCTAAACCCATGCTCAGAATTAAACCTGGCACAGTTTCGTTCCTTTTAGAGCGTGTTTGATAAACCCCTTGCCAAATCAGGGGTAAAACCTTATAAAGAGGCAAAAAATTGGCAACGTATGAAAATACTGTCAGGGCTGAAATTCCCATAAAATGGACTGTCGGACGCCAGCACAAAGATAGCCAACTTTGACAAAGGAAATCAAACAATTATGAGCATTGAAATATGCTATATCATTGCAGGGCTGCTGATCCTGTTTGCAATTTTTGATCTGATTGTGGGTGTTACCAATGATGCGGTTAATTTTTTAAACTCCTCCATTGGATCCAAGGCAGCGCCCTTTAAAATAATTATGATTATTGCCAGTGCCGGCATTCTGACCGGTGTTACGTTCTCTGCAGGCATGATGGAAGTTGCCCGGAAAGGTATTTTTCATCCTGAGCTTTTTACCATGCCCGAACTTCTGACCATATTTATCGCCGTCATGCTCACGGATATCCTGCTTTTAGATCTTTTCAACACACATGGTCTGCCCACTTCCACCACCGTATCCATTGTATTTGAATTGCTCGGATCTGCCGTGGCCCTTTCCTTGATAAAACTTGGGACCCATTCAGATTCAGGGCTTGGGCTTGTGGATTATATTAATTCGACCAAAGCCATTACCATTGTTTTCGGGATATTGTTGTCCATTATTGTGGCGTTTGCCTCGGGTGCAATTGTTCAGTTTATATCCAGGCTGATCTTTACCTTTAATTATGAAAACCGGCTGAAGTATTACGGTGCGCTATGGGGCGGTGTCGCCCTTACCGTCATTACCTTTTTCATCCTTATAAAAGGGGCTAAAGGGGCCACGTTTATGGATCAACACATGGTGACATGGATCAAAAGCCACTCTCTTATTATCATGGGGTGTATTTTTGCCATCTCAGCCGTTATCCTTCAAATTCTGATCAGCGCGTTCAAGATAAATATTCTTAAACCCATTGTTCTTGTGGGTACGTTTGCCCTGGCCATGGCCTTTGCAGCCAACGATCTTGTCAATTTTATTGGTGTGCCTTTAGCAGGACTCAATGCCTTCATCACCGCTCTGGCCTCATCTGATCCCATGAACATGAACATGGGGGCACTGGGAGGAAAAATTCATACCCCCACCTTTATTATGCTCATTGCGGGCACCATCATGGTGGTCACCCTGTGGGTGTCCAGCAAGGCAAGGACAGTAGCTGAAACAGAAATCAGTCTGGGCAAGCAGGATGAAGGCATGGAGCGGTTCGAGTCGGTCTGGCTGTCCAGGCGCATTGTCAACCTGTTCCACAGTCTGTTTACCTCTGTCAAAACCATCGCCCCCCCCTTCATAGGCAAAATTGTAGCCAGAAGAATCAGCCCGATTCCTGAAGATGCCCATGCCGGCGAAAGGGAAAAACCATCCTTTGACCTGCTGCGTGCATCTGTAAATCTGATGGTGGCATCTGCTGTTGTCTCCCTGGCCACTTCCCTGAAACTGCCTTTGTCCACGACCTATGTAACCTTTATGGTCGCCATGGGGTCTTCCTTTTCCGATCAGGCCTGGGGCAGGGAAAGTGCCGTATACCGTGTCACCGGGGTTTTGACCGTAGTCGGTGGCTGGTTCATGACGGCTCTGATTGCCTTTATGGCCTCGTTTATCTGCGCCAATATCATCTATTATTTTAAACTTCCAGGCGTGGGCTGCCTGATGATCTTTGTCTTTTTCATGATCCGCAGAAATAAAAAGTACCACGATGGTAATCAAAAAACCAAAGAGGAGATCACCATTTACCACCTTGAAAAGGTGGAAGATTTCCAATCTTCTGTTTCAGCAACATTTGACCATATCGCCATTCATCTGCAAGGCATAAGACTCTCCCTGGGAGAGGTGTTTGATGCCCTATTTGAAGAAGATTTGGACACCTTAAGGGCCCAACGCAGGAAGGTCAAGCATTTCCAGATAAGCAGCAACATAATCATTGCAAATATTTTTAAAGTGTTACGACTTCTGCAACGGGGAGATCACAAGGGGTCGTTTAACTATTACCAGATTATCCGGCGCCTTCAGAAAATTAATGATGGGTACAGGGATACGGTGATCAGATCCACCATGCATATCGCCAACCGGCACAAGGGGCTTTTACCAGCCCAGATTGAGGAACTCAAGGATATCAAAACAGAGATTCTTTATATTTTTGAGCAGGTTGAAATTGCATTTAATAAAAATGATATTGTGGACTGCAACCACATCGCTGCAAGGTTCCACTATTTAAGAGACCTGGTGGATGAATACAATGCCAATCAGATTGCAAGAATCAGGGAAGAGTCCTCAAAGACACGTCTGAGCATCATGTACTACGCCATTTCCGGAAACTGCGTCATGATGTCCAAACAAACAGTCAAGCTGCTTGAAATATTTAATGAAGCCCTGCCTCCCAAAGACGGTACTAACGCTTGTAAAAACTTGCGGTTAGATTGATCCTCGACAGGCTGTCGATTGAACAGACCTTCACGGCACCAAGCGTTCAGGCCCATGGTCCTTATTTTCCACAACACCGCTTATATTTTAGTCCACTTCCACATGGGCAGGGCTCGTTTCTTCCTTTGGTATATTCTGAGTAAACAACCGGACATTTGAGGTGTCCCTGTCTTCATACTCTTCATCATCTTGCTCCTCCCCATCATATTCTTCATCGATAGTTTCCTTGGCCAGATGTGTCGGAGGAAAGAATAAACCATTATGTGAAATTAGTATACTGATTCGTATAGCGGCTATGCAAAAGGCCACAACAAAGACTGAGCTGATGGCAAGAACAGTGCTTTGGAAAATACTCAAGGGCACAATCATGGAAAAGATGTATCCAACGCCAAGAAACAGAAAGGTTGACACCATTACAGCCAATATCAATAAAAAAAGTACAATGAAAATCCCAATAAAACCCATTCCGATAACGCCCATTTTTTATTGGTTAAAGTCCTGAACAAAAAACAGCCCTTTCCCATCAAGAAAAGGGCTGTTTTGAATTACATCACAAAAAAACAGATGTTAATTAATAAAAAGAGGAGGTTACATCTTTGAACCTTCTGCATGGCTCTGCAGTTTTACTTCAACCTTTTCGGTCAAGCCAGCATAGTACTCTCTAAGGATAACCAAAACTTCTTCGCGGCCGAAGTGATCAACAACAGGTTCGTTGTTGGACAGGGCGTGACGTAGTTTGGTGCCGGAGAGGATAACACGGTCTTCTTTACTATGGGGGCAGGTTCTCATGGAGGCCATGCCATCGCATTTGTGGCAGTAGAAGGTCCAGTCAATTTTCAGCGGTTGGCACAGCAGGCGTTTGCCTTCATCTTCGGGCATGGGGATGGTATCAAAAATTTCCTGTGCTTCAAACAGGGTGTAGAAGTCACCAACGCCGGCATGGTCACGGCCGATGATCATTCTGTTAACACCGTAGTTCTGACGGAAGGTGGCATGCAGCAGGCCTTCACGGGGACCAGCATATCTCATGTCAAGAGGGTAGCCGCCGTTAATAACGTGATCGGGTACGAAGTAATCCTGGATCAGACGATCAATGCATTTGATACGAACGTCTGCGGGGATATCGCCGGGTTTCAGGTTACCGATCAGGGAGTGGATCAGAACGCCGTCACATACGTCAAGGGCGATCTTGCACAAATGCTCATGGGATCTGTGCATGGGATTTCTCAGCTGCATGGAAGCAACGTTGGCCCAGCCTTTTTCATCCATAATCGCCCGGGTCTCTTTGGGGGTGAGGTAAACGCCTTTGAATTTTTCGGGGAACTCGCCTTCGGAGAGTACTTTTACAGGACCTGCCAGGCAGAACTCTTTTCTGGCCATAACCATCTGAACGCCGGGATGATCTTCCATGGCGATTTTCCAGAATACGTCATCTGCAGATTCTTCGCCATGACCTTTGTAGACCTTTTCACATTCCCATTTTTTCTCGTCTTCGGTCATTTCGAATTTTTCTTCGATTTTCATGGTGGCATAGATTTCACCATTTCTCTCCAAGGTGATTTCATCGCCAACATTGATGTCCGCAGCGTCAGCAGCAGCCGCATCAAGCATAACTGGAACCGGCCAGAACGTACCGTCAGTCAGCAAGAAGTCTTCGCAGACGCTTTTCCAGTCAGCTTTGGTCATGAAGCCGTTCAGCGGAGAGAACCCACCAATACCCAGCATGATCAGGTCGCCTTTAACCTGGGAAGAGATTTCGATCTTTTTCAGGCCTTGGGCCTTTTTCAGTTCTGCTTCCAGTTCTGCGCCTTCAAGTTTGCAGCATACAAGACCTTTTCCGCCATGGGGTGCAACTAATTTAGACATTCTACGTCATTCTCCTTAATATAGGGTTAAATTTCACAGCATCGGTGTCAAATGCCTATTTTGGGGCACTGACTTCAATTTGATTAAAAGCTTCTCAGATTTAATGAGGATTGACCGATTTGTCAAGAGTTATATTTGCTTAACTTTAACAGTTTGCCCACCTCATTCATGGATGCTGCATGGGCATGGGCTTGCAGCCCAGGCTGTTTAAACGCAATAAACCAGGTATCCGCTGATTCAGCGGCTTTCTCATCGTATACGGAATCCCCGATGAACACAATTTGCCGGGGCAGCAATGCATACGCCGCCATAATTTTTTCGAGCTGATCAGGAAAGGGTTTGGGATTGGCGACATCAGATGCCGTGATAACAATATCAAATGCTTTTTCCAGCTGATGTCCGCGAATCACACGTTCCATGGTATTTGTCCGGTTCGTGGCCACACCGCGAACCATGCCGGCCTGCTTTATATTATCAAGCAACTCAATCAGGCCTGGCGCCATCAACATCAAAGGGATGACGCTTTCATAGCCGATGCGTTTGATCATATCATACACCGGCCGGGGGTCATCCATTTCCGGAAAAAGATATGATACAGCCGCCGTCACCGTCATCATATGAATATTTCTAAACTGCTCATCGTCAAGGGCCGGTTTGTTAAAACCGGACAGAACATCATTATAAAATTTACGGTTGGCCTGGGCCGTATCAAATAAAACCCCGTCGCAGTCAAACACAACGGCTTTAATCCCTTCAGTATCCATTGTATTAAATTCCTTGGGGGCCCCCCTTCTTATTTTCCGGCACTTGGGAACCGTTTTTTTCAGAGGACAATGCCCGCTCGAACATGCCGTATACCATAATTCTTAAATGCGGGTTCGTGGGGGAATCTGTTGTCAGTGTAATAACATCATAAATAGTTGCAGATTGCTCTGAATAACAGGAAACTTTGACCTGCCAGTTTTTTTCCCCCTGCCCGGGCTTGATCAGTTCTGCCTTTATTTGCTTGTCATACTTAAGCTTCAGGTCAAGGATTTTTAATTCATCCTGGTGTACCGGTTCAATGGTCACCACTTGACTTAATGTCTGTCCTGCAACCCCGTTCAGCGTCACTCTTCTGGGGCTGATCTTGGCAAACTGTTTAATTTTGCCGGTAATTGTTAAATAAATTTTTTTGTTCTCAGGATCGTCGGTTTTAACCAGAATCTTTTTGGTCAACCCGCGCCCGCCATATCCTTCGGTATTAAGGCCAATGGTAATTTTGCCTTCCCCGCCCGGGGGAATTTGCCTGTCATAGGCTTTTTTGTCGCAGCCTCACGGAGGGCGAACATCGGTAATGTTCAGGGGGGTATCCCCCTGGTTTTTTATTATAAAATCATGGGTTAAATACTTTCCTTCAAGTATAGGCTTAAACTCAAAAACGGAAGCCGCCGGTACAGCTTCAGGCCCCGCCCACCCATACGTCTGTTCTGAAAAAATAATCAGAAAGACAGACATGACTACACAATTAATGCATTTCATACTTTTTATCCTTTATTTTTACCAAATGAATAAAGAAAAGCCTATCTCACCCCTATCTGAGAAAAGGATTCATCCGCTTTTCATCAGCAATGGTGGTCTTTGGACCATGTCCGGGATAGACCACGGTGTTTTCGTCAAAATTCAGCAGCCGGGTTTTAATAGAGGAAATCAAGGTGTCATAGTCGCCGCCGGGCAGGTCAGTGCGGCCAATGGAACCCATAAAAAGGGTGTCTCCCACAAAAAGGTGGCCGGGCGTGTAAAGGCAGATGCCGCCAGGCGAATGCCCTGGCGTGTGAATCACTTCAAGGGTAATATTGCCAAAACAGATCGTATCACCATCATTGAGATGAATGTCGGCAGGTGGGGAATTTTCCACGCTAAGACCAAACATGCCGGCATGGCGGGACAGGTCCAAAAGCATGGGTTCATCATCGGGATGAACAGCGATCTGAGCACTGGTGGCTTCCTTCATCCGCTTATTTGCCCCCACATGGTCAAAATGCCCATGGGTATTGATCAGATACTTGACTTTCAGTTCTGCCTTGGCAAGGGCCATGAGTATTCGGTCTGCATCATCCCCCGGATCAATGACAGCAGCCTGTTTTGTCTCTTCGCACCCCAGAATAAAGCAGTTGGCCATAATGGGGCCGACTTCAAGTTTATGTATATTCAAACCATCCTCCTGTTATTCACGAAAACCGCAATCCCCAACGGGCTAATCAGCCGCGCGGCTTTTTGTGTCGGCTGCATTAGCGTGGTTATGTTGTTCTGTTTGTTTTCGTTTTTCATGTTCCCGTATTGACTCAATTAGTTCTCTGAACCCATCTTCATATTTCGGAGCAAATATAGTGACTTTTCTATCACGAAGAAGGGCAGGTAAACCATCAATATCTATATTAGATAAAAGTGCTGGCAAAAGGATAGTTGATCCCTGACTTTTTTCTCTATTTCTAATTGCATTTATTTCATCTTGGACCCAAGAGGACTTCATTGAATCTTTAGATACTATCAGAATTAAATAATCACATTTTGAAATACCTTCTTCGACTTTCTGGTGAATCGAATCGCCAACAAATATTTTCTTTTCGTCTAACCATACATTCATTTGCTCTGACTGAAGATCAGGAGCAAGACGTCTGGCTACTGATATATCTTTTGATGAATACGATATAAAAATAAGAGGTATTTTATTTCGTGGAGGAATGATAAAAGGGGATTCACTACAAGATAAATCATTTGTTGGAAGCTCCCAAATATTTAATCTACCATAGCCTCTACTTCGTTTCCCCCCGATGCCATAAAATTTTAACTTTTCAATACCAGTCTTAATTATTTGCTCAACATGCTCGATATCTGCTGGAATCTCAATATTAGTTGAAGCTTTTTTGTTAATAAATTCTCGGATTCCATGTAGTATTGGATTAATATAAATTATTTCAAAACAAAGAACAGACATCCGATTAATATGCTCAACCTCAAATAGCGAGCCGTCTCTTGCATGGCCTGTATGGCCGTCTATAGAAATAGAGGTTGAACGACCAGTAAAAAAGCTGAAAAGAGAAGAAAGACTGTATTCATCCAGAACGATAGTCCGTTCATAAGTTTCTTGTAAATCAGATGGGCCTATCCATTCTACAGTAGATAATTTTTCTATTTTGGGAGAAAAATTCAGCTTTAGAATATTTGTTAACCACTCTATTTGTGGTTTTCTGATCTGTTCACCAAAAGCCCAGTGCTTTTTAATTGACTGAGAGGGTTCAGGAGCCAATCCTGTTTTTGTTAGCCTGTACCATGATGAGACCCAAAACACACCAAACTCTGATTTAATAGGGATTAATACGACGTTAGCTGAAGAAAATCGAACAAGACTTGAGGCTGTTCCTGCATGAAAATTTGCGAATCCGAATATCGAACAAGACGGGCATTTATGAGGTTGAGGGCAATGCCAGCCTTTGCCATCACATCCCTCAAATTTAAATAGGCGGGATGACAGGGCTCTAATACTGCCTTTCAAAGATGAAGCGGGGATGAATGGAAAGCCGTCAACATCTCTTGCAGTTGCTGATGGAGCTGATTTGCTCTTACTTCCAATGTGGATTGGCTCCAAAGCAAGAGCCAAATATCGTTTTGTAATTATTTCTTTCATGGCAATTTGGAGTGAGTGCCCAAGCAGCACGTTAATCGTCGCAATAATGCTATGGAATTACGGCCATCCAGTGATATTGAATGAACCATTGAGTCGAGGCTGGATTAACCAGCCGATTCATGAACCTTAGTTATTGCATAGTTGCGTTGATTCATGTTGCCCTCCTGGGCACTCACATATGTCATGCTATGTATATTGTTAAATATCCCGCATAGTCAGCCGTTTAAAATCAGATGGACTAAGCCAGTTAGGGTATTCATCAGAAACAAATTTGTATTGCACAGAATGCAAGCCATCAGGCGACTGGTCATACCACCACTGACCACAAAGTGTCTGATTAGACTTATCAAGCTCCATTCGTCCAGCACCACACAGAGAATCCTCGAACCATCTCCATCGATAATAAAGAATATTTTTAACGAATAGTCCCTTGTAGGCCCCAAAAGGAATTTTGTAGGAAAAATCATAAATGCCTAACACATTTGTTCCATATTGCTGGAAATGAACTGTATCACCATCGGACGGATCAAGCCATTGCCCAGTGAGACGTTGAAAATTCGGGAAAGCGGCTGTTTCCAATGCACGAACAATATCACCTGCAACAGTACCAAGACCCTTAGCGGTGGATGTAGCAAGTTTATCTGCAAGGATTGGTGCATGTTCAAGAATGGACTCCTTGGAGATACCATGCCATACTGGAAGTATGATTTTTTGCGTCGTTGCGATTGAACGGGCCATGAGGCCGTTAAGTTCTTCTCTGGGCCAGCGTTTTTTAAAGAATGACTGGCTGAAAATTACAATCCCGAATCTACTTTTAGCGAGACCGTCATTTATTCTTTCTGACAATGAATCACCTACACTTAGCTCAAATTCATCAAACCAAACAGTGAAGCCTCTCCTCTTGAGTTCAATAGCCAATGGACGAGCAACTTTTTCCTTGTCTTCGCTGGCGTGTGAAATAAAGAAGTCTGGCTGCATAATTTATTCTCCTAAAAAACATAACACTAATGATCATGCTGGGCTCTGATCCGGTCCAGAACCCCATTGATGAATGGCCCGGAATCCCGGGTACCGAACTTTTTGCCGATCTCAACGGCCTCATTAATGGATACCGAAGGTGGAATATCGGATAGATTCAGCATCTCAAACACGGCAATACGCATGATATTTCTGTCCACTGCCGGCATTCTGTAAGTCTTCCAGTTCCTGGCCCATTGATCCAGAAGTCCGTCGATTTTTCTGCGGTTTTCCAGTACCCCGTTCAAAAGTGTCAGAAAAAAATTACGAATGGGTTCACTTATATCTTTTCCGTGCTGTTCCAGGAATTCATCAATTTGCGGCAGAGAAGCGGTTTTATTCAGATCCAGGGCAAACAGGGCCTGCATGGCCAGCTCCCGGGATTTTCGCCTGTCACCCATATTTTATTCCATGGCGGCGCACAGATTTGCCATTTCAACGGCACCCAAGGCCACATCAAACCCTTTGTTGCCGGCTTTTGTTCCGGCCCTTTCAATAGCCTGCTCAATGGTTTCAGTGGTGAGCACACCAAACATCACGGGCACTTTCACCTCAAGACTGACAGCGGCAATCCCCTTGGACACTTCGGCACACACATAATCATAATGGGTGGTGGCCCCGCGGATCACGGCACCTAAACAGATAATGGCGTCATATTTTTTCAGCGCCGCCATTTTAGCTGCGGCCAATGGGATTTCAAAGGCACCGGGCACCTTGACAATGGCAATATCCTCATCTTGTGCACCGCTTCTGGTCAATGCATCCAACGCGCCTGACACAAGCTTATCCACAATAAAATCATTAAATCTTGCGGCAATAATACCAAACTTTTTACCTTTGGCATCTAAATTGGCTTCAATTATCTTAGGCATATTTTTTCCTTTATTCTATTTTTGATGTCACTTGGGTTTGGACAAAGACTTGCCCAGATGCAAGGGGCAAAAACAATTGCAACTACAAGCATATTGGAAATATGTGAGGATTACAAATGTTGGCAACAACGCCGCAGATGGGTAAGTATTGGTCCAAACATCATTTAATATGTAGCAGATGACCCATCTTAGCCTGCTTACACTTCAAATACCCCTGATTGTAAGGATTGGGTGCCACTTCAATGGGCACCTGCTCCACAACGCTTAAGCCATAGCCTTCAAGCCCCACCATCTTTTTAGGGTTATTGGTGAGCAGACGCATTTTACGTACGCCCAGATCCACCAGCATCTGGGCACCAACACCATAATCACGCAAGTCAGCTGAGAACCCAAGTTTTTCATTGGCCTGCACCGTATCCAGGCCCTGGCGCTGGTACTCATAGGCTTTTAATTTATTCACAAGACCTATACCCCGGCCCTCCTGGCGCAAATACAAAATCACGCCGCAGCCTTCCTCATTCACCATTTTCATGGCCCTGCGGAGCTGATCCTGGCAGTCACAACGCAAAGAAGAAAAGATATCTCCGGTCATACATTCGGAATGCACCCGTACCAGGATATCCTTTTGGGAATCAATTTCACCCTTGACCAGGGCAATATGGGTAAGATTGTCAATATCATTTTCATAGGCAATGATTCTGAATTCACCGCCCACCCGGGTGGGAATAACGGTTTCAGCGGCTCGTTTTACAAAGCTTTCTGTTTTCAATCGGTATTTAACAAGATCCGCCACCGTGCAGATGCCGATGCCATGCTTCTGGGCAAATTTTTCCAGGGAAGGCATCCGGGCCATGGTCCCGTCATCATTCATGATTTCACAGATGACACCCGCAGGTTTAAGACCGGCAAGACGTGCAAGGTCCACAGACCCTTCGGTCTGGCCGATGCGCACCATCACCCCGCCGTCCCGGGCCCGTAAAGGAAAAACATGCCCTGGTCTTGCAATGTCATTGGGGCCTGTTTCATCAGCCACGGCCGTCAAAATGGTGGTGGCCCGGTCTGCCGCGGATATGCCTGTGGTCACACCGCGTTTGGCCTCAATGGAGACCGTAAACCCGGTGCCGTACTGGGACGTATTGTGATCAACCATCATGGGAAGATCAAGCTTATCTGCAATACGTGAATCCAGGGAGAGGCAGATCAGCCCACGGCCATGGGTCGCCATAAAGTTAATGGATTCCGGGGTTACGGCCTGGGCCGCCATGGTCAGGTCCCCTTCATTTTCCCTGTCTTCGTCATCCACCAGGATGACCATTTTTCCATTTTTTATATCTTCAATCGCCTGCTCAATGGTTAAATGCGGCATGTTGTTATCCTTTACAAAAATCCGTTCCGGGCAAGAAGTGACATACTGATATCCGAGTTGGCATCCCCCCCGGCGTCGTTGGCACTCTTGGCGTTTCTCCCCTGCCCTGCTAAAAATTTTTTCACATATTTTCCCAGCATATCCGTCTCAATATTGACGCGATCACCTACTTTTTTAAATCCGATTGTTGTAATCTTTGCAGTATGGGGAATAATACTTACCGAGAAACCGTTTTCCCAGCATTGGTTGATGGTCAGACTGATCCCGTCAATGGCCACAGAGCCTTTTTCTATCATCTCTTCAGCCAGGTTTTCCGGCACCTGGATGTCATATATGATGGCGTTACTCCGTGTTTCAATTCTTGCCACCACACCTGTGCCGTCTATGTGGCCTGATACCAGATGCCCATCTATGCGGTCCGACAACTTCAGCGCCCGTTCAATATTCACTCGGGCGCCGGGACCAAGGGAATCGAATGTCGTGCGGAACACAGTCTCCGGTGCCATGTCCACCTTGAACTGTCCTTTGCCAAGGCTGACAGCGGTCAGGCAGGCCCCGTTCACGGCAATGGAATCCCCGATGCCTGTATCGGTAAGATCCAGATCACAGGCGATGACCAGAACTTTGCCCTCTCCCTGGGTTTCAATCCGCCGGATGGTGCCCAGACTTTCTATGATTCCAGTAAACAAAAAAGATCTCCAACCGTTCACTCAAAGCCCATGGGCCTTAATCGCCATGCGGTTCAATATAACCTGTCACCAGCATATCGGCCCCGAATTTCCGGGTACTGACCCGGGCCAGCTCACAGACATCGCTTATCTTTTCAGGCCCTGATCCGTTAAAGACCGGAATACCGTCATTTCCTCCCAGAATTTTGGGGGCAAGGAAATAACAGACCTTGTTAACAATTCCTGCGGCCAGAGCCGATGCTGCCACCCGTCCTCCACCTTCAATCAGAAGGCTTGTGATGGACAATTGTTTTAACTTAATCATCAGGTCATTTAAATCAAGCAAATTTTCAAAGACCCGGCATTCAAAAATCTGTACACCGTTGCTTTTCAGGCGCTGAATTTTCTCTGGATCACAGTCCGGGCCTGTGACAATGATAGTGGGAGCACTTGATTGCTGTACCACGACCTTGGCGTTTTCCGGGATGGTCAAACGGGTATCCAGAATTATCCGGGCAGGATCCCGGGTCTGTTTCTGTTCAATTCTGGCGGTCAAGGAGGGATCATCCCCATGCAGGGTGCCGGAACCGATAAGAATGGCATCATTCTGGTGGCGCAATTCGTGGCCAAATTTGCGGGATGCGCTGGAGGTGATCCACTGGGAATCTCCGGTTCTGGTGGCAATATATCCATCAAGGGTTGCCGCACATTTTAAGGTTACAAAGGGCGTTTTGTGATTCTGGACATCCCAGACAAAGTCTTCAATCAGGGTCAAGGCCTCTTGTTCCATGAGCCCTGATACGACCTCAAGACCCTTTTCCCTTAAAAATTCAATCCCGCCCCCTGCAACAGGGTTTGGGTCTTTACAGGCCACAACAACCCGGCTGATACCTGCGTCAAGAATTTTATGGGTGCATGGGGGGGTTTTTCCGAAATGATTGCAAGGTTCCAAGGTCACGTAGATGGTGGCCTTGTCTAATTTTTCACAGGATTTTGATGCGGCATCATCAATGGCCACCACCTCGGCATGGGGGCCGCCTGCTTTGGAGTGAAAGCCCTGACCAATGATCTGACCGTTTTTTACCACCACAGCTCCCACACAGGGATTCGGGGAGGTATATCCTTTTCCCCGGGCTGCAAGTTCCAAAGCCCTTGCCATATACTCCGAATCAGTCATCGGTTTCAGCAGGGTCTTTCTCAGCCGGCTCGGCGGTTTCAGCGCCCTGCTCCTTATGGATCAGATTTTCAAGTTCCTGGATAAAATCCGTCACATCCTTGAACTCCCGGTACACAGAGGCAAACCGTACATAGGCCACATCATCCAGATCCTTGAGGGCATTGATGATTTTTTCTCCCACCACTTTGGCAGACACTTCCCGGTCCCGGCCTTCCTGCAGGTTCCGTTCAATATCATCCACCACCTGTTCGATCTGGTTGATGCTGATGGCGCGTTTTTCACAGGCTTTCTGAATGCCCCGCATCACCTTTTCCCTGTCAAACTCTTCCCGCCGGTTGTCCTTTTTAATTATCATCACAGGGGACTGCTCCACCCGCTCATAGGTGGTGAAGCGCTGGGCACATGACGGACACTCTCTTCTGCGCCGGACCTCGAACTCAATTTTGCCCGGCCGTGAATCGACCACTCTGGTATTTGGGTTGGCACAATAGGGGCACTTCATATCAACCTCTTCATCTTATTTGGACCGAAAGTTACCCACCTGCGCCTTGCATCTGGGCAACTTTAGGCCCAGGCATCTTTTTTGGTTCGGAAGTACTATACGTATATTCTGTCAGTCAAGCTGGATCAGCTCCACCTCTGCCTGGGCAAACATTTCCAGGGAGAGAGGGTCGTCATATCCAGTCTTGAAATACACTTTTTTGATCCCGGCGTTGATGATCATTTTGGCGCAGATGGAACAGGGCCGGGTGTTGCAGTAGAGCGAGGCACCGGCAACAGATATCCCATAGTAGGCCGCCTGGATGATCACATTCTGTTCCGCATGGACACCCCGGCAAAGCTCGTGTTTTTCTCCTGAAGGCACGTTGAGCTGTTCCCGCAGGCAACCGGTCTGAATACAATGGGGGATCTGGGAAGGCGCGCCGTTATAGCCTGAACATAAGATACGTTTATCTTTCACCAGCACTGCGCCTACTTTTCGCCGAAGACAGGTGGCTCTGGAGGCCACAAGGTCGGTGATGGCCATAAAATACTCATCCCAACAGGGACGGCCATCACCCATGGCGTTTGCCAAATCATGGGGGACAGGGTCCATCAGAAGGCAGCATTCTCATATAACGGATACTGGGTGCACAACGCTTTGACTTTGTCAGCAACGGCGGGAACATTGGCCTCATCATCCAGTACATCGCAGATAAAGCCGGCAACGGCGCCCACAGCATCTTCATTCATCCCCCTGGAAGTGATCAGCGGCACGCCGATACGTACCCCAGAGGTAACAAAGGGGCTTCGTTTTTCATTGGGTACGGTATTTTTATTCACCGTAATATTGGCCCGTCCCAAGCGTTCTTCCGCATCTTTTCCAGTGAGATCCCGTCCGGTGAAATCCACCAGGACCATGTGGTTGTCCGTACCATTGGATACCAGCTTATAGCCTCTTTCCATGAGCACTTGTGCTAATACCGCAGAATTTTTCACCACCTGTTTCTGATATTCGGTGAACCCCGGCAACAATGCCTCTTTAAAGGCAACAGCCTTAGCCGTAATAACATGCATCAAAGGACCGCCCTGGATACCTGGAAAAATCTGGGAATTAATTTTTTTACCCAGTTCAGCGTTGGACAGAATCAGCCCCCCCCTTGGACCACGAAGGGTTTTGTGGGTGGTGGAGGTGATAATATCTGCGTACCCCACGGGTGTGGGGTGTACACCTGCGGCCACAAGCCCTGCAATATGGGCCATATCCACCAGAAAAAGTGCGCCGCAGGCCTTGGCAATTTCGGAAAAGCCCTTGAAATCAATGATTCTGGGATAGGCCGACGCCCCTGCCACAATCATTTTAGGCTTATTTGCCCGGGCCAGGTCTTCCACCTGGTTTAAATCAATGGTCTCGGTTTCCGGATTTAAACCATAATGGGAAAAATCAAACAAACGGCCGGAAAAACTCACCCCTGCACCGTGGGTTAAATGCCCGCCATGGGAAAGGTCCATGGCCAGGATCTTGTCTCCAGGACTGAGAACAGAAAGATAAGACGCCATATTCGCCTGGGATCCTGAATGGGGTTGAACATTGGCAAATTCGACACCAAACAGCTCTTTTGCCCGTTCAATGGCCAGATGTTCCGCCTGGTCCATATACTGGCACCCGCCATAATAGCGTTTTCCCGGATACCCTTCAGCATATTTATTGGTCATAATGGAGCCTTGGGCTTGCATGACTGCCCGGCTCACGGTATTTTCCGAAGCAATGAGATTCAGCCCGTATTCCTGCCGGCTGTATTCACTATCAATAACTGAGGCAATCTCAGGATCACAAGATTTGATAAATTGTGTATTTTCCATAATTCAATTGTGCCTTTCTTCATCTATGGAGCGAATGCGCTCCAGATGGCGACCGCCTTCAAAGGGGGTGGCAAACCATTCCCTGACCAGTTCAAAGGCAAGAATATCACCGACCACACGGCCACCTATGACCAGGATATTGGCATCATTGTGCTGCCGGCTCATCCTGGCGGAAAAAATATCCGAGCACAGGGCCGCCCTTACCCCTTTAAACCGGTTGGCCTGCATGGACATGCCAAGGCCGGTACCGCATAGAAGAATGCCCCGGCTGAATCTACCATCGGAAACCGCCTTGGCCACCTTTTTGCCAAAATCGGCATAATTCACCGAAGCCGTGCTGTGGGTACCCGCATCCTCAACGTCATAGTCAAGATCGGAGAGAAGGTTCTTAATTTTTTCCTTTAATTCAAATGCGGCATGATCACTGCCGATGATGATCTGCTTATCTTTATCCATATCTACCCAGACCCTTATCTTTATCTATGATTTTGATGCAATGAAATCATAAATATCCTGGACAGTCGACATTTTTTCAGCCTGGTCATCGTCAATTTCAATTTCAAAAATCTCTTCCATTGACATGATAAGCTCAACGATGTTCAGAGAATCAGCACCAAGATCTCCGATCAATGAGGCCTGGGGCACCACATCCTCAAGATCAATACCGGGAATTTTTTCAGCAATAATCTTTCTTACTTTGGTTTCAATGGTCATGTTCCGACTCCTTGAAGTGTCGTACAAGTGTCGTACGGCCAAACTAATCGTCTGCATCCATGTCAGAGTTTATATTCCTGCCTTTGTATGCACCGCACTCCGGACAAGCCGTATGGGGCAGCTTAGGCTCCTGACACTCGGAACATCGGGTGACAGTGGGGGCGCTGGTTTTATAATGCGTACGTCTTTTTCTTCCTCTAGCTTTGGAAATTTTCTGCTTGGGGACTGCCATAGCTCTCTCCTAACTACTTTATTTATTTAATACTTGCCGAAATTTAAAACAAATATAACTACCCTATTTTTTATTTGAAGTCAACCAAAGAATGATTGAAAAACTTACACAAAGACACCAATGCACAAAGCGTTCATTTCATGATCCTTGGCGTGGGAATAAAATTGCCGATTGCTTTAGACCCCGCAATTATGATACCTAAAAAATGCATTCACCGTTTTGGTTTTTTGGTGAATTTAACATTATATCAATAAGTTAGGATGAATTTTATCACATATGCGACCGACCAGAGTTTTGGTAGGCCAAAACCCAAAACCTATTCACCCTTCGGGAGCGCCTTTTTATACTTTTGGAGATCATAATGGATACAATAATTACACGCTTTCCGCCCTCCCCTACCGGTTACCTGCATGTCGGTGGTGCCAGAACCGCACTTTTTAATTGGCTGTGGGCCAAAAAGAACGCAGGGCAATTTGTGCTGCGTATAGAAGATACCGATGAGGCCCGTTCCACAAAAGAGTCCGTGGATGCCATTCTGGAGTCCTTGACATGGCTGGGAATTGACTGGGATGACGGTCCCTATTTCCAGACCCAGCGCCACGATATTTACAATGAACACATTGACCGTCTGGTTGAACAGGGCCATGCCTACCATTGCGACTGTACACCCGAACAGGTCAATGCCATGCGCGAAGAGGCCAAAGTCCATGGCCTTAAACCCATGTATAACGGCAACTGCCGGAACCGCGGACTTAAAAGAGGGGAGAACACCGTGGTACGGTTAAAAACCCCGGACACAGGCGTCACTGTTGTGGATGACATCGTCAAGGGCAGTACCGTTTTCCAAAATGCCGAGATTGATGACTTCATCATCCAAAGAAGCTCAGGGACAGCCATGTACAACCTTGCGGTGGTGGTGGATGACATTACCATGGGCATCAACACCATTATCCGGGGGGATGACCACTTGGTGAATACACCCAAACAAATTCTGATTTACCAGGCCCTAGGCGCGCCATTGCCGGTTTTCGGCCATGTCCCCATGGTGCTGGGGTCGGACAAATCACGGTTGAGCAAACGCCATGGTGCCATGTCCGTAGGTGAATATAAAAAGATGGGATTTCTGGCCGATGCACTGATCAACTATCTGGTCAGACTGGGATGGTCCCATGGTGACCAGGAGTTTTTTGAACGCCAGGAGCTTATTGAAAAATTCGACATTGAACATCTTGGACGTTCTGCAGGCATGTTTGATATGGATAAGCTGTATGCACTGAACGCCAAACATATCCAGAAAAAGAAACCTATTGAATTAGGGGAAGACCTTTTACCTCACTTGGCGGAACTTGGTATTAACGCCCAAAACGATGCCTTTACCCAGGGGGTGATCGAAACGCTTCAACCGCGGAGCAAAACCCTTGTGGAGATGGCCCAGGGTGCGGCTTTTTATTACAGGGATGATATTGAATTTGAGGAAAAGGCTGCCAAAAAATTTCTTAAATCCGAAAACCAGTATCTTTTAAATAAATGTGCAGATTGCTTTGAAGGGCTTGGGGACTTCAGCCAGGATTCCCAGGAAGAGGTATTTAAACAGATTATGGATCAGACAGGTCTCGGGTTTGGAAAGATTGCCCAGCCCCTGCGGGTGGCGGTCACCGGTACAACGGTAAGCCCCGGCATATTTGAAATGTTCATTGCTTTAGGAAAAGAAAAAACCGTCCAAGCCACCCTCGGCGTTACGCCAGCAGACACATATAACCAATATGCGTCCGTTGGCGTGCCTTGATGGTGACTTAAAATCCGGCGTATCTGTGGCAGATTCAATTTTGATCATGGGCCTTAATTTCTGAAAGAATCATCCCCAAAAGGATCAGCCCCGCACCGGCCAGGCCATTTACGCCAATCTTTTCGTTCATCAGAAAATAGGCACTAACTGCTGCAAAAACAGGTTCAAGACAGAATATCAGGGCGGTTGAGGATGGACTGATAAACTGCTGCATACTTGTTTGAACCATAAATGCAAACACCGTTGCAAACAACACGCAGATAATAAGCGCGTCACGAATTTCAGGATACCAGGCAAGTGCATCATGTTCTGTAAAATAAGCGATGAACAGACTCAACACACCGATTATACCCAACTGAATCGTTGTCAGCCAGTAGACATCACACTGCCGGGCATATTTTCCTGTATATATAATATGGACAGCAATACAGATTGAGCAGACAAGACCTAGAAGATCACCTTGATTAAAAGACCAGCTTGTTCCAGTTGCGCATAGAAGATAAAGTCCCATAAAGGCGAGCACGGCACCGGCAAAAGATTTTACCGCGATCCTTTTTCTAAACATAACACCATATAAAAGAGGAACAAAAACAACATTCAGCCCGGTTAAAAAGGCCGTATTGGATGCCGAAGTATATAAAAGTGCAACTGTTTGAAAGGCATAGCCGCCAAAAAGCATCACCCCTAACACGCTGCCCTTTAAAAGGGTTTTGCCGTTTATCGGCCGTTTCAAAAATGGCCACAGGAGCAGAAGAAGAGATGAGGCTGCAATAAACCTTTGGGCAAGAAAAACAAATACGTCTACCTGATTAACCGCTTCTTTAACAACAACAAATGTAACACCCCAGAAAAATGTTGTTAAAATCAGAAGAAGATATGCCCCCCCGATTCTTAATTTTTTATTTTGAGCTATCATAAAATCATCACTTATTTTAGGCCCATGGTCAAAATGAAATCACCCATCTGCTTCTCTTTTAAGCCGCCCTCGACAGACTGTTACAGAATAGATAATTTTTTCAAGTTCAAGGCGGAAAATCAATTTGACCGCAGACATACATGGCGTATTTTGAGGATCAAATTTATTTTTCAACGAAGAAATTGGGAAAACTAGCATCTGTAACAGCCTGTCGGCATTACGCCAACGGAACTATATCAATATACGTCCATTGGCGTAACGCCGAGGGTGACTTAAAAGACAATTAGATGGACGATTTTATTTTGACCATGGGCCTTAAACGCTGTGCCGTCCCAGACCACCATTTTTAAACAGGCTCCTAACCATAATTCAAAAATAAAGGCAAACAAAAAAATGCTGGATCTTTTTTTGTTTGACTTCAAAAAGTCTAATGCGTAAATATCAGCTTTAATCAATTTTGAACTTAACTTTTATAGGAGCGTATTATGAAACTATTTAGATTGATTACAGTGCTGTGTGCCATCTGTTCTATGTGTTTAATGTCAATGCCTGGGAGTATTTTTGCGGGTGAAACGCAAAGAGTTGTTACCGTTGCATCGGACGCAACCTGGCCGCCAATGGAAATGATTGATGAAAATAAAAATCTTGTGGGCTTCAATATTGATTTCATGAATGCCGTTGCTAAAGAAGCAGGATTTAAGGCTATCATCAAAAACACGGCATGGGATGGCATCTTTGCTGGTGTAGAAGCGGGTCAATACGATGCAATCATCTCTTCGGTAACGATCACTGACAAACGTAAAAAAGCAATGGACTTTTCAATACCATATGTCAATGCAGGTCAGGTACTTGTTGTTCCTGTTGGGTCGGCGGCAACAACCATTGCAGACCTTAAGGGCAAAAAAGTGGGGGCTCAAATTGGGACAACCGGTGCAATGGAAATTAAGAAAGTCAAGGGCGTTAAGCTGAAATCTTATGATGAAATCGGTCTTACCTTTGAAGATATGGCAGCCGGAAGAATTGATGGTGTTGTTTGTGATACACCAATCGCTGCGAATTATGCACTTCAAAAAAAAAGCTACAAAGGTAAATTTAAAATTACCGGTAAACCTTTTACCAAAGAACACTACGGTATTGTTGTTAAAAAAGGAAACAAAGAACTTCTTGACCTGATCAACAAAGGAATCAAGGCTGTGCAGGCTAAAGGTATCGACAAACAGCTTGAAGAAAAGTGGCTGAAGTAATTTAATTGTTGTACACAAAGCCTGATCTTTACTGATCAGGCTTTTTTAATCGAGTAAAAAGTTCCACAGCTATGGTAAGGAAAAAAATGCCAATGTCTGGTAGTGCTGAAAAACCCAAAAAAATAGAAATTTCTGAAGGTGGGGCAATTCCCAAAAAAGATGATATTGGATTGTTCACTGCCTGGCGGGTGGCCTTTGTGGGTGCCATATCAATTGTTGCTGCCCTCGTCTATTTTAAACCTGAACCGTATCTTGAAATACTAAAATTTCTACCAGATGGGATTTATGTAACGTTCAAAGTAACCATTGCATCAATTTTTTTATCACTGGTATTGGGTCTGATTGCAGGACTTGGAAGAATCTCCCACAATATCTTCATCAACGGCATTGCGTCCCTTTATGTTGAAATTGTCAGAGGGATTCCACTTCTGGTTCAGCTTTTTTACATCTACTTTGCATTGGGAAAATTTGTTCAACTGCCTGCCGAGGTCTGCGCAATCATTGCTATGTCTATCTGTTACGGTGCATATATGGCAGAAATATGCAGGGCCGGTATTGATGCCATTCCCAAAGGTCAGACAGAAGCAGCCAGATCCCTTGGGATGACTTCAGCACAGACAACAAAGCACGTTATCCTTCCACAGGCTGTAAAAACCATACTGCCGCCTGTTGGAAATGAATTTATCGCCCTTTTAAAGGATTCCTCACTTGTTTCAATCCTTGCAGTCTCCGACCTTTTAAGGCGGGGCAGGGAATACGCGTCCGAATCATTTGATTATTTTGAAACATACACAATGGTAGCCCTTATCTACCTTGTAATCACATTGATCCTGTCAAAACTTGTGGGCATTATGGAGGATAAGATAAGTGACGATAAATAGCAAAACCCTTGTGCATATAAAATATATCAGTAAATTCTACGGCGACTTTAAAGCACTGGACAGCGTTTCACTGGACATTCATGAAGGGGAAACAGTTGTTATCATAGGACCAAGCGGCTCCGGGAAAAGTACACTTTTAAGATCAATCAATCAGCTCGAAACCATTGATGCCGGTAAAATTATCATTGATGGTGTTGATATTTCCGATGAAGGAATCGATATCAATAAGGTTCGTGAAGAAGTCGGCATGGTCTTCCAGTCTTTTAACCTTTTCCCCCATAAAACGGTTATGGAAAACCTGAACCTTGCCCAGACCGTTGTCAGAAAACGAACCGTTGAAGACGCCGGCAAGATTTCAAAAAAACTGCTTGAAAAAGTCGGTATTTCTGAAAAAGCAGGCGAATATCCGGGAAAATTGTCCGGTGGTCAGCAGCAACGGGTTGCCATTGCAAGAGCACTTGCCATGACCCCGAAAATAATGCTCTTTGACGAACCCACCTCAGCCCTTGATCCTGAAATGATCGGTGAAGTTTTAGATGTGATGACCACACTGGCCAAAGAGGGGATGACAATGGTTGTTGTCACCCATGAAATGGGGTTTGCAAGGGAAGTGGCAGACAGAATTATCTTCATGGATCACGGTACCATTGTTGAACAGGGCACGCCGAATGAATTCTTTAATCACACTAAAAATGACCGTGCTAAGTTGTTTCTGAGCCAGATTTTATAAGCACTTTTCCTAGGGACGCGAAAAAACTAAACAACCACCGACTACAAGTCGGTGGGTTTGGAAGCGCGGAGTGAAAGTCCAGCAATGCCGGCAGAGCCGGTTTATTCGATATCAAATCGATCATTGGGGTCTTTTTCAAAATGATGAGATAAATACTCTTGGATCATCTCTTTGGTAAGCTCCCCGGACGTTACACAAAAATAGCCTGGGGCCCAAAAGTGACCTCCCCAATAGCGTTTTTTTACATGTGGGAATTCTTCGAATATTTTTCGACAGACTCTTCCCTTTACCCTGCGCATGATATCTGAAGGCGATATGTCAGG